>Ga0078972_1003514_pt1 | contig 46638 bp, 47 predicted proteins | sample YelNatPaOPGAMG01_FD_67568 | JGI IMG/M metagenome (GOLD analysis project Ga0078972, IMG submission 67568) | Hot spring thermophilic microbial communities from Obsidian Pool, Yellowstone National Park, USA - OP-RAMG-01 (SPADES assembly) (version 2) | ecosystem: Environmental > Aquatic > Thermal... | reverse complement strand
GAACCGATTAAAGAATTCCTGCTTTGTAATGTTGTTTTTGCTCCATCATAATTTTTGGGCCAATATGCTAAATACTTTTTATTTTTGGTGATATAAAAAAGTTGTTCTGGAGTTGCAAACTCAAGAGATTTGATGAAAAAGTCTTTTTCTTGATCTTTGTTCCAAAGTGTAAACATAAATTTACTTTATTAACTCCTCAATGTTAACACCTAAAGCTTTAGCAATTTTAGCCATTACTAAAACTGAAGGTTTTTTAATAACTCCGCTTTCGATTTTCGTCAGAGTGGTGTATTTGACGCCGGATTTTTTGGCAAAATCCTCCTGCGACAAGCCTTGTTTTGTCCGATATTTCTTTATATTTTCTCCAATGTTATTTTCTCTTGCCATATTTTCAATAATTTGATAGTATGTTATTGTGGTATTAACAATCTCTACTTTCAATATAATGAAAACAAATAAATTAAAATTAAGCAAGGAAAATAAAATAAAGAAAAGCCCGCTTCTGGCCAAAATAAAGTTCGAGCCGACATTTTTTCCGGTTCTTTGGCAGTTTGCGCCTCGCAAAGCGAGGCGACGATTTCAAGTTTTTCTTTGGCGGCAAATTCTTTTAGCTCAGCAAGCTGAGCTTCAATACTTAAAACCTGTCTTTCTTCTGAATCCGTTGATTTTCGGCAATAGATAAAGTATTTCATATTTCTAATTTAATTTAGAAAAGCCCGCTTCTGGCTTTTTGCTTCGCAAAACAAAGACAAAAAATTCAATTTTGCGCCTAAAATTGGCTGGCGAGCCCTCGCAGAGGGCGAGCCAGCAACCTCTTTTTCCAACTGGCGGAGAGAGTGGGATTCGAACCCACGGTACCCTCACGGGTACACACGCTCTCCAGGCGTGCCAGTTCAACCACTCCTGCATCTCTCCGTGATTACTAAGATTAAATATCTTGTTTATAATAAGAAACTTCAACAGTTTACTGCGGAGGGGCAGGGATTCGAACCCTGGGTACTCTGCAAAGAGTACACCGGTTTTCGAGACCGGCCTATTCGACCACTCTAGCACCCCTCCATCAATTCATTACAAATATACATAAAACACAGCTTAAAAACTACTGTATCATGGAATGAAACCTTTTAAGTAGTGTTTGTGTTCTTAATTTAAATAAAATGAAACGTTATTTTTTTATTTCAAATTGATGAAAGGAATAGTAAAATGACTAATGAAAGAATTGCACCAGAATTTTCTTTGCTCGATCAAGATAGAAAACTAAGAGGCCTAAGTGAATTTAGAGGCAGAAAAGTTGTCCTTGTTTTCTATCCTGGAGCTTTTACAAGCGTTTGCACCAAAGAATTATGCACATTTAGAGATTCTCTTGTAAATTTTAATAAGTTGAATGCGTTTGTTATAGGTATAAGTGTAGACTCACCATTTGTAAATAAGGCATTTGCAGATCAAAATAATTTGCAATTCCCATTGCTCAGTGATTACAATAGAACGGTAAGTCAAAAATACGCTGGAGTTTATGAAAATTTTGCTGGTATGCAGAATTATAGTGCTTCGAAAAGAGCTGTATTAATAATAAACGAAGAAGGGAAGATCTTGTATTCCTGGGTTTCCGAGGATCCTGGAATTGAGCCAGATTATGAGTCAATCAGTGAGGTGCTTCGTTAATTGATTTACGATGACCTTTGAATTTTGAAAAACTTTATGGATATTTTATAAGAATCTTCAGTAAGAAAAATTTTTTATTTCATTCAAAGGAATAGAAGTTATGATGCAAAATCAAATTAAGAAAGAGAATATTATAAGAGATTTGTTAATTGAATTAGGTGAAAATCCAGACCGGGAAGGCTTGCAAAAAACACCAGCTCGTGTTTTAAAAATGTATAATGACATGACAATAGGTTATAAGGAAGACATAGAAGATATAATGAATAAGGCAATATTTAGGGAACAATACAGTGAAATGGTGATTGTAAAGGATATAGATTTTTTTTCATTATGTGAGCATCATTTGTTACCTTTTTTTGGGAAATGCCATATTGCATATATACCTGATGGACAAATAATAGGTTTAAGCAAACTACCGCGTATTGTTGATGTTTTCGCCAGAAGATTACAGGTGCAGGAAAGATTGACCCAACAGATAGCTGATACCTTATTTCAATATTTGAAACCTATGGGAGTTGCTGTAGTAATGGAAGCTCAGCATTTATGCATGATGATGAGAGGTGTGGAAAAAATCAATTCTGTCGCAACAACGAGTGCTATGATCGGAGTGTTTAGAAATAGTGAAAAAACCAGAATGGAATTTTTAACTTTGATTGGTAAAAAGGCTACCTAAATTATAGCTAAGCTGATTTTATATCAATGCAACTAAATTTAGAAATGTGTATCTTGATAGCAAAACCAGAGTTTTGTATATTTAATAAGAATGAAAAAAAGAAGTAATTTCCTCTCATTTATTATATTTTTGGTATTTCTCACCTCAATACTTTTTGTTTGTGGCTGTTCAATATTTAAATCAATAGGCGATGGTATATCGAGTGCATATGAGAATACAGTTACATATTTCAATTGCTATTATAACGCCAGTCGATTAATGAGTGAAGCGGAAAATGAGATAGCAGAAGACACATTAAATGCGCGCGATAAAGGACCAGATTTTGTACGATCCTCCCAATTACCGGCAGAGACAAAGCAAAAGCTTAACAAGGTTATAGATAAATGTTCGAACATCTTATCTCTTCACTCCACAAGCGGATTGGTTGATGACGCACTTTTTCTGATTGGTAAGTCGTATTTTTATCAGGGTGAGTATCTAAAATCAGAAAGGAAATTTGAGGAATTAATTTCGCAATTTCCAACAAGCTCACTTAATTTAGAAAGCAAACTATGGTTGTCTCGCTTGAAACTGCATTTAAAGAAGTATGATGAAGGAATCGTCATTGCAAAAGATTTGATAGAAGACGCAAGCAAAAGAAAACAGAAAGATGTAGCGATAGAGGCGTATAAAATACTTGGGTTCTTGTATATTTGTCTTGATGAATATGAAAAAGCCGAGGATTCATTTAAAAAGATTCTACAGCTCACCGCTGACAAGGATATTATAAGTAGCGTTCACATAACACTTGGCGATTTATATGCAAAACAGGGTAATGATGAAAAAGCTATTGAATCTTATCTATATGCAAAAGATATTGCAAAAGAAAAATATTCAATTTTTCAATGCGTTTTACAATCGGCTATATGTTATAGAAGATCTAAGCAATTAGAAAAAGCTATGGATTTATTAAATCAACTCATAGAAGATTTTCGATATAAACCTTTTTTGCCCGCATTGCAATATGAAAAAGCTAATAACTATTTAGACGCAGGCAAAATAGACGAAGCAATAAGTGAATACAAATACGTGGATACTACTTACAAAGATTCCGAGCATTCAATTCGATCTGCTTATAAGTTGGCATACATATATGAAAAAGTTAAACCTGATTACTCTATGGCTGCTGAATATTACAGAAAAGTAAGTTTATCAAAATCGATACAGGATTTAGAAGATTCGAAATTAAAAGCTTCAATCTTTGGTCGTTATTTCGATTGCATTAAAAGAATATATTACATAGATAGTGTTCTAAGTGTACTTAAAAAAATGAATAATGCCGACACAACTCAGGGAAGAACACGAGATGAAATAATTACAAGTAATAGTTTAAGAGATACTACTATTAAAGAAATAAGTGTAGCTGATGCAGGAAATAAATTAGATTCGAATATCACATTTGCAAAAAACGATACATCTAAGATTAGCAAAAACGTGTTTACTATCAAAGATCTTGACTCATTGATGTTCATGAAAGCTATCGCTGCTCAGGAATTAGGCGATATATTCTACTCTGATCTGGGGAGAGCTGATTCAGCATACAAATGGTATATCAACTCCTTGAACTATTTTTACGACACTGTGCATAGTCCGAGGATTCTATATATACTGGCAGATTTGGCAAGATCGAACCCTGGTGGAGATATTTTAACTGAAGAAGATTACTATAATCGCTTGAATAGAGACTTCCCACGCTCAATTTATACATATGAGCTAGGCCGAATACTTAATAATTTTGAGCAAACCATAAAGACCGATTCGGTTGAATTGGTTTATTCTGAGGCGGAAAAGCTCATCGAAAGTAAAAAATACACTGATGCAATAAGAAAACTCGAACTAATATCAAAGTCTTATCCTAATTCTATATATGCTCCAAAAAGTCTATATGCAGCAGGATGGATATATGAAAATTATTTGAACATTCCAGATAGCGCGCGCTCGTTATATCGAAATGTTAGGTTGAATTATCCAGAGACAATTTACGCCGGCATACTGGCAAAGAAAATTATTGATACTGCCGATTTAGAACAAAAAAGTGTACAAGCACCACCGAAAGTCAATGGCAGCAGTAAGGAATTCATAGATAGCCTCTCAACAAAGGGAAATTTATCACCAACGAAAATTATTGATACGACAGAAGTGCAGAAAAAGCCAAAACAAAGAATAAAAAAACCAAGTAATGATATGGAATAAAAAATGAAAAGCCGGGTTCATAAGATCTGCGAAGTTATTAGTTGCAATGAAATTGCAGAAAATACTTTTTTATTAAAATTTATCTGTCCTGACATAGCTCAGATAGCCAAACCTGGCCAATTTCTTAATATATTAGTGAGCAACTACGGAACTGGGCCGCTACTACGAAGACCCTTTAGCATTTCGAATGTAGATAATGACAAGATAGAATTGATATTTAGTGTAGTTGGTTCAGGAACGAAAATCCTTTCTCAAAAAAGAACAGGTAATGAAATAGATGTTATTGGTCCATTAGGGAATCATTTCTCAATAGACGATAGTTTCGAAGCTGCATTTATTGTTGCTGGTGGAGTAGGAATTGCGCCTTTTCCTTTTCTTACATCTAAATTGAAAGAAAAAAATAAAACGATAAAAACATTTGCTGGTTTCAGAAATGCTAAATCAATCTATATAAAAGGTCTGGTAAACGTTCTATTATCGACAGATGATGGAAGTCAAGGATTTAAAGGGAAAGTCACTGAACTGTTTGTTGAAGAGCTTAAAGATGGAAAAAAAGCGAAAGCAAAGATTTTTGCCTGTGGGCCAGTAGCAATGCTAAAGGAAGTTGGTAGAGTGGCGAAAGACTTTGGAATATTGTGTGAAGTATCATTGGAAAATTATATGGCTTGTGGATTAGGAGTATGTCAGGGTTGTCCTGTAGAACTCAGTAATGGTAATGCTAAATATGCACTTGTATGTAAAGACGGTCCTGTATTTGATATAAATAACATTATTCTTCATTAGGTAATTCTAAATGCCTTTAAGAATTAGAACGTCGTTTAAAATAAGAAACGTAGAATTTAGAAATCGGGTCTTTGTTGCATCCGGTACATTTGGTTATGGTGATGAATTATCTGATATTGTCAACTTATCGAATATTGGTGGAATTTTTACGAAATCTATAACAATGCGACCAAGGGCTGGCAATATACCACCACGTATAGCAGAAACGTCACATGGTGTATTAAATTCAATTGGATTGGCAAATATAGGTCTGTCTGCATTCATAAATAATAAACTGCCTGTTTTAAGAAAAATTGATACTAAAATAATTGTTAACATAGCTGGCAATTGCATTGAAGAGTATTGTGAAATATTAACAAAACTTGAAGATGAAGAAGGAATATCTGGATATGAGATAAATGTGTCCTGTCCAAATGTGAAAGAAGGCGGTGTGAATTTTGGAATGGAACAGGAAATGCTGTTCAAGCTTACTTCGGAATTGAGAAAACTGACCGAGAAACCTTTAATAATCAAATTAACTCCAAATGTAACATACATTTCAAAATTTGCACGTGCAGTAGAAATGGCAGGAGCAGATGCTATTTCTGTGGCAAACAGTTATATTGGTATGGCTGTGGATATAAAAACAAGAAAACCTAAGGTCTCAACCGTTACAGGTGGATTTTCCGGCCCTGCAATAAAACCTTTAGCACTGGCAAAGGTTTATGAGGTAGCTAATGCAGTGAAAATACCAATATTTGGAATCGGCGGAATTTCCTGTACGGATGACGCGATTGAATTCTTAATCGTTGGTGCTTCAGCTGTGCAAATAGGTACGATGAATTTCGTCAATCCAAATATTTCTGAAGAAATTGCTAGGGGTATTGAAGAGTATGCGGAGAAAAACAATATATTGGATATTTCAGAATTGATTGGATCAATAAAAGCAGACATAAGAAATTCTGTTCTGAGAAACTGGATTTAAGGAATTTAATTAAAATTTTATAATTTGACTTACGAAGATTCAATAAAGTTTATCTATAATCTCCAGAGTTATGGAGTAAAGTTAGGTCTGGAACGAATTAGTTCCTTACTAAATTTCATGGGTAATCCAGAAAAAAGGATTGTTTCGGTACATGTTGCTGGAACAAACGGTAAAGGCTCAACTGCATCAATGATTTCCGCCATTCTCACAGCGGCAGGATACAAGACTGGACTCTATACATCACCACATTTGGTTAAATTTGAAGAAAGAATAAGGATTAACGGTAAGCCAATATCAAAAAAAGAATTGGTACGTATTACAAATGATATAAAATCCTATGTCATAAAAAACAGAAATACATTTTTCGAAACAGCTACAGCAATTGCTTTTAAGTATTTCGCTGACTCAAACGTCGATATAGCAGTGCTTGAGACCGGGCTGGGCGGAAGATTGGATGCCACTAATGTTGTGATTCCTCTTGTTTCTATCATTACTTCAATAGGATTTGAGCATACGCAGATTCTAGGCAATACTTTGGAGAGCATCGCAAAGGAAAAAGCCGGAATCATTAAAAAAGGTGTGCCATGTGTAATAGGAATAATGCCAGAGAATGCTAAAAAGGTTTTATCTGATATATGTCTGGAGAGAGGATCGGTCTTGATACAGGTAAGTGAAAAAGACGTAAAGATTAAGCGATCTGCTTTGGATGGATTAGAAGTAGATTTTAAACTAAAAGGAAAAAATCTTAAGAATATAAAAATTTCTTTGGGTGGAAATTATCAAGCTAATAATGCTTTAACTGCAATCAATGCAATAGAACTAATTGATGCAGTCAGTGACTTTAGTATTGATTCTCAATCAATATACAAAGGTCTTGGGAACATTCAAAAATATTCCGGCTTACAAGCCCGTTTATCAATAATTAAGAAGAAACCATTGATAATTGCTGATGTTGCTCATAACCCGGATGCAGCCAGTAAATTGAGCCAGTCGCTCAAAGAATATAATATTGGCGATGTTCACCTTGTTTTTGGCATTATGAAAGACAAAGACCATGCAAATATTGTGTACAACTTGAAGGATATTACAAAAACGGCTTACGTAGTTAAGGCAAAGACCCATCGCGCTCAGGATACAGGCATATTGGCGAATGAATTCAGAAAGTACGGAATAAAGGCTTTGGAATTTGACAACGTAATCAAAGGCTTTAAAATGGCAAAGCGCTCAGCTAATCACCCAGTGCTTATCACTGGTTCGCACTACGTGGTGGGTGAAATTTTTGCTTATTTAAGTGGGGAAAAATACTTGACAATAAATCAATAATGCATTATAATAATCTTGAGAAGTATATCTAAGCAAAAACTTATCTTTGTTATTTTTCTCCGACCGGAGTTATTTCAAAATTGTTTATCCAATCTAAAAAGTACATTATTACTTATTTCAAATTGAGGATGTAAAATTAATTAACCCACTTATTTATAAAATCACAATAACAATTAAAAACCAGTAGGGGTATAGTTGATATGCCAATGGATATTACAGAATTGAAGTCAAAAAAAATAGCTGAATTGAATGAAATTGCAAAGGAGCTTGGTCTTGTAGGATACAGTGAACTAAGGAAGCAAGACCTGATTTTCAAAATACTCGAAGCACAATCACAAAAAGATGGACTAAGCTTTAGCAAGGGTGTTCTTGAAGTTTTGCCTGACGGATATGGATTTTTGCGTTCGGTGAATTATAATTACTTGCCTTCACCGGATGATATATATGTCTCTCCATCACAGATTAAAAAATTTGGTCTGAGAACTGGAGATACTATAAGTGGCCAGGTTAGACCACCTAAAGAAGGCGAAAGATTTTTCGCTCTTTTGCATATAGAGACTGTCAACGATGAACCACCTGAAATGATCAGGGATCGCGTGCTGTTTGAGAATCTAACACCGATGTACCCTAGCAAAAGGATCAGGCTCGAAACTGTTCCAGGTGAATATTCTATGCGCATCCTGGATTTATTTGCACCAATTGGTAAAGGGCAGCGTGGAATGATAGTTTCACCGCCAAAAGCAGGAAAAACAATTCTGTTGCAAAAAATAGCAAATAGCATATTAAGAAATCACCCTGAAATAAAATTAATAGTCTTGCTAATAGACGAAAGGCCAGAAGAAGTAACAGATATGGAGCGTACGGTTAATGCTGAAGTAATAAGCTCAACATTTGATGAACCACCAGAACGGCATGTTCAGGTAGCAGATATGGTGCTTGAAAAAGCTAAGCGATTGGTTGAGTCGAAGAAGGATGTTGTAATTTTGCTTGACAGTATAACACGTCTAGCGAGAGCACATAATACCGTTGTTCCTCATAGTGGGAAGATTTTATCAGGTGGCGTGGATGCCAATGCACTACACAGGCCTAAAAGATTTTTTGGGGCAGCAAGAAATATAGAGGAAGGGGGAAGTCTTACAGTAATTGCAACTGCGTTAATTGAAACGGGTAGCAGAATGGATGAGGTAATATTCGAGGAATTCAAAGGAACAGGAAATATGGAAGTTGTACTGGATAGGGCCCTAAGTGATAAAAGAATTTTTCCAGCAATCAATATCAACAAATCTGGAACTAGGAAAGAAGAAATGCTACTCGATGCTGAAGAACTAAATCGGGTATGGATACTTAGAAAGTTTTTAAGCGACCTTGATCCTGCAGAATCTATGGAATTGCTACTGGAAAAAATGCGTGGTACCAAATCAAATAAGGAATTCCTTAAAGTTATGAATAGCTAGGTAAAGTTAATAGGATTCTTCTGTTTTAAAAAAAAAGCTAAGTAGTTTTCAACATTCTTCTTTTATGTTTGACTCTTCATTCAGATAAGAAATAAAACGATTATTCTTATCAACGAGAATTGTTTTTGGTCTCTCCGGATTATCACAAATTTGAAAAGACATAATTATGACTTCATCCCCTTCCTTAATAAGATGCGCGGCAGCTCCGTTAATTCCTATTATACCTGAATCTTTTTTACCTTTAATTACATAAGTCTCTAATCTATTTCCATTTGTCGTATCGACTACTAAAACCTTTTCGTATTCATCTATATCTGCAAGTTCCATTAATTTCTCGTCAATTGTTATTGAACCTACGTAGTGCAAATTCGACTGTGTTACAGTAGCCTTGTGTATTTTTGATCTTAAGTATACTCTCATTTATACTTATTTTTCCTTTCGTATATATTCAAATTTAATTAGAAGTATTCGTTTATGCAAAAATGCCTTTATTTTTTTCTCATATAATAGTTCACTAACTATTGACAAATATATAATATGCTAGTATGGCAAATTATTTGTTGTTTTTTACTCTAAGTTTTGCTACCATACTTTTTGAAAAACTAAGTTTTTATTAAATGAAAAGAGCATATCTAAATTTTTTCTGCATTTTCATTTCATTTCTGCTTACAGCCAGAGGCGAGGATAGCACAGTTGTAGTATTGTTTGCGGGAGATCTAAATTTTTCAGCACATTTTGAAAATTCTTTCAAAGAAGGTATACCAAATATATTTGAAAAGTGGAATAATGCTGAAAATTATGATTTAATGATGGTAAACCTCGAGAATGCAATAACGACGTCGGATGATCCTGTAAAAAAAGAATTTGTATTTAAAATGAAACCAGAACTTCTTCCATTGCTAAAAGAAGTTAAATCCATTGTTAACTGTGCAAACAATCACACGGCAGACTTTCGTATAGAAGGAATCTTAGAAACAATTAAATATCTTGAGGATTATAACATCAACTACGTTGGTATAGGAAGAAATCTGGAGGAGGCACGCAAGCCTGTAATAAAAAACATAAATGGCATAAAGATAGGCTTCCTTGGTTACGCGGAAATAGGAACATATATAGCAAAACAAAATTCCCCAGGTAGGGCGCCATTGAGAGTGAAATATATGATTGAAGATATTAAGAAACTCAAAGAACAAGTGGATTATGTTGTTATAAACCTGCATTGGGGAACTGAATTAGCAAAATACCCAAGTGTAGATCAGATTAAAATAGCCCATAAAATCATAGATGCAGGTGCTGACCTGATTATTGGTCATCATCCGCATATATTACAAGGAATCGAAAAGTATAAGAACAAAATAATTGCATATTCCTTGGGTAATTTCATTTTTGGGGGTAACAAAAATGCTGAAAATAGTGAAACAGCAATAATAAAGGCAAAATATTCAAAATTCGATATGTTAATAGAAGTAATACCAGTAACTGTAAGAAACTGGAAGCCAGAAGTTGCTGACGAGCAAACAAAAAAGAAAATTATTGCAATTATAAAAGAACGCTCTGAAATATTCAAAGAAAATAGTATATTTTACATAGATGGCAAAAGTAAAATAAATTAAGAGAGAATTAAAATGAAGAAAATCCTATTATCTTTCTTAGCAGTTATAATCACAATTTTAACTGTAAAAGCGCAAACGAAAATTCCAGAACTCAAACAAAGAGTTACAGACCTTACAAACACTCTCAATTTTCAAGAATGGCAAGCACTGGAAAATCAATTCAAAGCTTATGAAGATAGTCTTAATGTACAGATTTCAGTTCTCATTGTGGGCTCATTGGATAATGAGAATATAGAAGACTTTACAGCCGAGACATTTGAACTAAATAGGATCGGTCAGAATAATAATAACAGAGGATTGTTGCTTGTAGCTGAAAAGGCAAACAACAGATTTCGAATTCAATTTACAAAACCATTGAAAGATTTATTCACAAATGATTTGATAAATAGCATAATAGGCAAGGAAATTGAGCCTTACTTCAAGTCAAACAATTACTTTGGTGGACTTGTAACAGGGATTGACGCAATTATAAATCAAATTGCAAAAACAGAGACGCAAGGTTCAAAAGCTGGCATCTCAGTGCTTGTCTCAGTAATTCTGCTCGTGGTAGCTATAATTATAATAGTTTTTGTTGTAATTCCCTATGTGAGGAAAAAGCGTAAGAATGCCACTACAAATTCCGAAGAAAAAAAATAGGCTTCTGAAACAGAAAAAAGATAATTAGAAAAATTTCAGGAGATTTTAATGATATTAGAAGTTTTGAAGGTACTGTACATTAGTTCAAAGGAAAGCGACGCTGAATATTTGCGTAATTGTCTTAACAAGTTTGAAGGTGCAAAATTTAATATTGAATGGAAAGAGAGCGGAGAAAGTGCACTTACATATCTTGAGACTAATCCAAAAATAGATGTAATAATAACAGAAGATGCACTAACAGGAATGGGTGGTATAGAGTTTACTCGCAAGTTAAAGGAGTTTAAGATAGATATACCTGTAGTTTTTCTTGCATCCAGCAAGGAGGTTACATTTGCTGTGGAAGCAATAAGAATTGGTGCCAAAGATTATTTTCTAAAAGAAGATATGAGTAGTAGAGTTCTCCCTCAAGCACTTTTACGCATTGTTGAAACTCAGCGACTCAAGAAAGAGTTTACTGAGCTTGAAATAAAAAAGAGAAGGTTAGAAGCAATGCAGGAGATTGTTGTAAACATATCTACAAAAATTAGCGAGCCATTAGTTGAAATGAATAAAATAGTAAATTCGCTTGAGCAATATGATCTTCCGGAAAAAGTATTAAAATACTTGAATCTTATAAAAGAAAATATAGAAAGAATGCAGAATAAACTTGAGAAACTGCAAAATCTGAAAGACGATAAGACGGTAAAATACATAAAAGATATAAAGATGATCGATCTTTCATAGAAATGATTTTTGTCATATATTATTAATTATTAGAAATCCAAATGAATGTTTTTCTAAATCTAATGAATGCAATCTATTATATTATGAGGGGATATTGCAAATTCTAAATAGTTTTTTAATATTTAACATAAATCCTTACCATCTAAAACTATAAAAAGGAGGGATAAAAAATCATGACAGACGAAAAAAAAGAAATGAAATTGCATTGGAAATGGGTTTTGTTGTCGGTTGTTGTAGGCTTAGCAATAGTCGGCTCGTCGTATTATTTGGTTGCGCCAATGTTCCATAGCAAAGAAATACTCGCCTTAGTAATGCTTGTTGGTTTTATCTTGATGGGAGCAATAATAGGATATTTCTCTCCTGGAGTTACAATAAACGAAGTAACTTTGGGGGGTGGCTTTGTTATGTTGATTATGTTATGGCTTCTGTATTTCTTTAAATCGGAATTACGTTACTCCCCGATTATAAATCTATTGCTTTTCCTGCTTGGTTTAGCTTTTTCATGGGTTGGTGGATGGGTCGGTGAAAAACTTCAGGGAGATCAAACAAGCGAAGAAGAAGCACAAAGCAAAAAGTTTTTATGGAAGTGGGTTTTAGTCGGTGCTGTAGTAGGATTTGCTTTAAATGTACTATTTGTTGCTATTTTGGCAACGCTATTCAGCGCTTACTTGTATAAATTTGCTTTTACTGGATTTGTGGTAAGCTTTATAGTAACTGGCTTTGCCGTGGGTGTTAAATCGCCAGGTGTTACGCTTAAAGAGCCAGCCTTAGCGGGCTTGCTTGTTGTTTTACTTGACTGGATTTTCTTAAACTTTATTATTCATCTCAGGCTATCTTCACTGTTTTTGACAACTGGATTAATAATTGGATTTTTGTTTACTCTTTTTGGCGCCTGGCTTGGTGAGAAATATCAAGAGAGCTTGAAACCCAAACAGGCTCAGTAGTATTTGGACAAGGTTTTGCCTAAGCCTCTTCAAAAACCTTTGAAGAGGCTTTTTAGTCAAGAGTAGAAGTATAAAATATTTATTTGAAACTTTACATTATAAAAAACTTCTTGGGTGTCACATGGATTTGAAAAAGATAGGCATACTGACGGGCGGTGGAGATTGTCCAGGCTTGAACGCAGTTATTCGTAGCATTGCAAAACCAGCTATGATGCAATTCGGTGCCACTGTTATTGGTATTCTAGATGGATTTGAAGGATTAGTTGAAGGGAGGATGAGAGAATTATCTCCAAAGGATGTAGCGGGAATTGTAAATCTCGGGGGCACTATTTTGGGAACATCAAATAAAGGAAATCCATTTAAGTACCCGGTTGAAACTCCAAAGGGTATAGAAATACTTGATTACTCAAAGCATGCTATTCAAAACTATAAGGATTGGGAACTAGATGCGTTGATAGCTATTGGTGGAGATGGAACCATGCATATAGTTGATAAATTTACTGATATGGGCTTGAATCTCATTGGCGTTCCCAAAACTATAGATAATGACTTAGCTGCTACAGATGTTACTTTTGGATATGATTCTGCTGTTTCAGCGGCAACAGATGCAATAGATAGACTGCACACAACAGCATCGTCCCATCATCGTGTTATGGTTGTTGAAGTAATGGGACGCTATGCTGGTTGGATTGCGTTGGGAGCCGGAATAGCTGGTGGCGCAGACATGATACTGATTCCAGAAATTCCGTTTAAATGGGAAAAAGTATATGAACACGTGCTTTTGAGAAGTAAACAGGGTAATAGATTCAGTATAATCTGTGTTGCAGAAGGAGCAAAACCAGCGGAAGGCGGGGTAGTTATAAAAGAAATGGATCCTAAACGTACCGATCCAGTTCGTTTAGGGGGAATTGGTGAACTTATTGGACGCAAAATCACAGAAGAAACCGGACTGGAAACAAGAGTAGTAGTACTGGGTCACATTTTGAGAGGTGGCAGTCCAACTGCTTACGATCGCGTACTTTCGACCCGATTTGGAGCAAAAGCACTTGAATTAGCTGCAGAAGGGAAATTCGGACATATGGTTAGCTTAAGAGGCACGGAAATAATTGCTGTTCCAATAAAAGAAGCTATTAGAGGAATACGCACAGTACCTCTGGATTCTCAATACATAAAATCTGCAAAAGCAGTTGGGACTTCTTTTGGCGACTAACCAATTTAACATAAAATAGTATTCTCTGCAATAAGTAATCAGCTAAACTTCTTACATAACTTAAAATCTAAGCATTACTTACTGGCATGAGTATAATTTCCATTAAACAAAGATTGATAGATCCAGAATTATTGCTCACCGCTTATTGTAATGGTTTTTTCCCAATGGCAGAACCACAAACAGGCGAGATTAGATGGTATTCACCAAATCCACGTTGCATATTCGAGCTCGATGAGTTTCATGTACCGAGGAGTTTAAAACAACTGATTAAAAAGAGAAATTACGAAATTAAAATCGATAAAGCATTTAGAGATGTAATCGAAGGTTGTGCAAATAGAACGGAAACCTGGATATCTGATGTAATAATAAACTCCTATATAGAACTTTATAAACTGGGTTTTGCTCATAGTGTCGAAGTTTGGATTAATAATGAATTGGCGGGTGGATTGTATGGAGTAGCAATAAAAGGGGCATTTTTTGGGGAGTCAATGTTTACGAAGGTTAAAAACGCTTCAAAAATTGCATTGGTTCATCTCGTAAATAGACTTAAAGAAAGGGGATATCTATTACTCGACACTCAATTTATAACTCCACATTTGGCAATGTTTGGAGCAAAAGAAATACCAAGACAAGAGTATTTAAAGCGCTTGAAAGAAGCAATGAATATTAATTGTTCATTTATTTGAGGGAGAATGATGAGTAAGAATTATCAAGAAATTATTGTAATGGAAACCAACTTTCCAAAACTTATTTTGCTGAATAGAGGGAAGGTAAGGGATATATATGACTTTGGTGATAAGTTGCTTATAGTGGCAACAGATAGAATTTCTGCATTCGATGTTGTTATGAACGACGGGATTCCCTTCAAAGGAAAGGTTTTAACACAAATCTCAGATTTCTGGTTTGAACAAACGAAAGATATCATTAAGAACCACGTCATTTCATCCATTATTTATGATTTTCCATCTGAATGCAAACCTTACTGGGAGGTTTTGCGAGACCGGTCGATGCTTGTTAAAAAGGTCAAGCCTTTGCCTGTTGAGTGTATTGTACGTGGTTATCTAAGCGGTTCTGCCTGGACTGAATATCAAAAAAGCAGGAATGTCTGCGGTATAAATTTACCAGAAGGACTTTTAGAGTCATCGAAACTGGAGGAACCAATTTTTACTCCAACGACAAAGGAAGAAATAGGAAAACACGACCAAAATATTACTTTTGAACAAATGCAAAACATAGTTGGAAAAAAAGTTGCTGATAGAATTAAAGACGTTTCTTTGAGTGTGTACAAAAAAGCATCAGAAATCGCAGAATCGAAAGGAATAATTATCGCTGACACAAAGTTCGAGTTCGGACTGGATGAAAATGGAGAAATTATATTGATAGACGAATTATTAACTCCAGATTCATCACGTTTCTGGCCAATGGACAAATATATGCCTGGAAAATCCCAGCCCAGCTTCGATAAACAATTTGTAAGGGATTATCTTATTTCAATTAATTTTAATAAAAGACCTCCTGCACCTAAATTGCCGGAAGATATAATACTTAAAACATCAGCATTATACCTTGAAGCACTAAAAAGACTTACTGGTCGAACTATTGTCTAATGACCTATGGAAAAGCGATATAAAATTCTTGAACACCCAGCTGACATTGGATTGGAAGCCTACGGAGCTTCTCTGGAAGAAATGTTTGTTAACTGTGCGTTAGGATTGATAAATATTATTGCGGGCGATGTAATTATTAATAATTCCGAATCGCTTGAAATAAGTATATCTGCATTAAATATAGAGAATTTGCTGGTTAAATGGCTTTCTGAAATACTCTACCTATTTGATGCTAAAAAGTTCCTAATGTCCTTTGCTAATATTGATTATTTGAGTGATACTTTTCTTAGAGCAAAACTCTCAGGTGAAAAATATAATCCGGAGAAACATGAACTAAAGCTGTATGTAAAAGCCGCTACTTATCATAAATTAAAAATCGAGAAAAGAAACGGAATATGGACTTGCTACGTCTATTTTGATGTATAGGAGTACTGGAAATGGATGTAAAACAAATTGACAAATATCGCTTCCTTATACAAAAATCATTTCAAAAAGGTATGTTGATAGAAGGAATGATTTATGCGGACGAGGAATTGATGGAAGCTATTCAACGGGATGAAACAATAAAGCAAGTAGCAAATGTAGCAACATTGCCTGGATTGGTCGGACGTTCGCTTGCAATGCCCGACGCTCATCAGGGCTATGGATTTGCAATAGGCGGAGTAGCAGCAGCAAACATTAATGACGGAATTGTATCTGCAGGAGGTGTTGGATTTGACATAAACTGTGGCGTCAGATTAATGGCATCTGACTTCACAGTCGATGAGGTTAAACCGAAGCTTGATGCACTCTTAAATCAAATGTTTAGAGATGTGCCCTGTGGTACTGGTAAATCGGGAGTTATAAATCTTGCTTATAATGACTTGGATCGAGTTTTAAAAAATGGTGCAGTCTGGGCAATCGAAAATGGGTTTGGAAGCCCAGAAGACCTTGAGCATATTGAAGAGAATGGTAAAATGCCTTCGGCAGAGCCTTCTGAAGTAAGTGACCGAGCTAAGGAACGGGGAAGAGATCAATTAGGAACATTGGGCTCTGGCAATCATTTTGCAGAAATTCAATATGTGGTGGAAATATACGACGAAGAATCTGCCAGGATTTTTGGTTTAAGAAAGGATCAGGTAACAATATTGATCCACAGTGGTTCACGTGGATTAGGGCATCAGGTATGTACCGATTATCTCGATATAATGCAAGAAAGAATGCCGAAATATGGGATAAGAGTTGTTGACAAACAACTTGCCTGCGTACCAATTAAATCAACCGAAGGGCAGAATTACCTAGCAGCGATGGCAGCTGCGGCAAACTTTGCATATGCAAATAGACAAATGATTGGGCACTGGATTAGACAGGCATTTGAAAAAGTAATGGGCTCAGGTAATTTAAAACTTGTTTACGATGTACCACATAATATTGCAAAATTTGAGGAACATATAGTTGAAAATAGAAAAATGAAAGTTCTAGTACACAGAAAGGGAGCAACAAGAGCATTTCCCAAACATCATCCTGAAATTCCCAAAGATTACTATGAAGTTGGTCAACCAGTTTTAATACCCGGAAGTATGGGAACATGCTCATATGTTTTGGTAGGCACGGATAGAGCAATGAAAGAAACTTTTGGTTCAACATGCCATGGTGCAGGTCGCGCAATGAGCAGACATGCAGCAAAGAAGAACATCTCTGCCGACGAGTTAATACGACAACTTTCTCAAAAAGGTATACATGTAAAAGGTGCATCGAAAAGCGGCTTAACAGAGGAAAAACCCGAAGCATACAAAGATGTGAGCAAAGTGGTCGATGTAGTTCACAATGCCGGAATAGCTCTAAAAGTAGCGAAAATGGTGCCTATTGGAGTTATTAAGGGTTAATTTTATAAAGATTTCTGAAATTTCAAACCTTGATTGTCATTGATAGTGTTTTTATGCAAAGCAGTTTTATTATTTTATACAGATTTGAGGAATTGCTTCGTCGCTCCCTCGAGATTCTCCGCAATAACTATAATAAAAGATTTGTCAGATATCTCTTTTTAAACATTATTTTAATATCTACAAAATGAAATTCGCAAATTATCAGTTAAAAAATGAATCTTTCAAAGAGAAGTTCGATTTTTACAATCACTAAGTATCAAATTATTTCAATATTAGCGATAGCATTTGTTATAAGAATTATAATTGCTCTGGGTATTGATACGCCGGTAATAAGTGATGATGCTGTTTATCAAGAGCTGGGGTTATCAATCCACGGTGGAAATGGGTTTTCCCTTTCAGGGACTCCGACTGCATATAGGCCGCCGGGTTACCCTTTTTCCTCAGCCTATGTTATTCAATTTTCGGATTTTCAGTGTCTGCGATAAGATTAATACAAGCTTTTTTGATACTATTACTTGCGTTTTATTATTTTTTATTGCAAAGCATATTTTCAATATAAGAGTTGCTTCTTTAGCCAGTACCTTTTTCGCAATATTCCCTTTACATCTAATGTACATTCCGAGATTCCTTTCGGAAATATTGTTTACTTTTTTCATAATGCTAATATTATCTATGGATAGCCATTCACCGCTGAGAGGGGAAAAGAAAGATAACTCAAGAATATTAGTTGGTATATTACTTGGACTGGCAACATTTATCGCTGAATACTTTAAATAGTTATTATGTGCTATTCTAGAGTGCGTATTATACCAATAATTCTTATATTATGAGCAATTGGTGCGCAAAATCTTAGATATGGTAAAGTACTATTTAAAAGTGGACGAAGATTTATATCATCATTGGCAATTTTATTATTCTTGAGCATTTTTGTAGCAGAATATATTATGTTAAACAAAAAAGTAAAAATCAATTAAGAAATAACAGTGAGGTTTCTTATAATGTAAAAATGAACGAATTTGTTTATACTAATAATGTTTCACATATATTCTATTTAATAATTTCAGGAACAAGAAATATGCTAAATCTTACTGAAGAGAATATTTTAAAGGCACTCAAATCGGTTATTGATCCAGATCTTGGTAAAGATATTGTAACATTGGGATTTGTCAAAAACATAGATATTAATAGTAATAATGTAAAATTTGAACTTCAGCTTACTACTCCAGCATGCCCTTTAAAAAATCAATTTATGGAGGAGTGCGAAAAAGCTATTAAAAGTCTCATTGAAAATGTTGGTAAAATCGAAATAAAGATAACTTCCAATGTTCAAAGTCACTCAAGGCAAATTGGGAAAAAAGATTTTTTACATGGAGTTAAAAATTCAATTGCAATTGCGAGTGGTAAAGGCGGTGTGGGAAAATCAACAATAGCGGCAAATATTGCGCTTTCACTTGCAAAAGATGGAGCAGAAGTGGGCTTGCTTGATGCAGATATATATGGTCCCAGTGCACCCTTGATTTTTGGAATACAGGACAAGCCAGAGGCTAAAAATGGAAAGATTATTCCAGTAAGTAAGTACGACATAAAAATTATGTCGATTGGTTTTCTTATTGATCCGATGGACGCTGTAATATGGAGAGGTCCTTTGGCGAGTGGAGCTATAAAGCAATTCATGTCTGATGTTGATTGGGGAGAATTAGATTACCTTGTGTTCGATTTACCACCGGGCACAGGGGATATTCAACTTACTCTGGTTCAAACAATAGCATTAAGCGGTGCAGTTATAATTACGACTCCGCAAGAGATGTCACTGGCAGATGTAAGAAAAGCAATAGTAATGTTTCAAAAGGTTGATGTTCCAGTGCTTGGCTTAATTGAAAATATGAGTTATTTTATTTGTAAAAAGTGCGGACATAGAGAAAACATTTTTGATAGCGGAGGTGGAAAAAGAACAGCCGAAGCTCTTGGTATTCCTTTTCTAGGAGAAATACCGATTGAAACAGAGCTCAGAGGAGCAAGTGATAATGGTAAACCAATTGTATACTATAATCATGAATCTGAAATTTCAAAAATAATACAGGATATTGCGAGAAATATTGCTTCTCAAATAAGCATACATACTTTTTCACAACAGTAATAGAAGACAATTAACATCAAGTTATTAAGGAAAAATAAAATGATAACAGCTGAAGGCATTGAAGCAACGTTAGCAAAAATAAAAATATTTTTAGGGATAGACAATGGCGGGGTAGAGCTTGTAAGAATAAGAGATGATGGAATAGTTGAAGTAAGATTAACTGGTTCCTGCGCCAATTGCCCTATGTCCTTGATGACAATACGAGCTGGAATTGAGAGAGCTATTATGATTGATCACCCTGAGGTCAAAAGGGTGGAACAAGTAAAGTAGCTTATACGGTATTTCTTACTATAGCTTTTTAATATCAACATCTTTTAATGTTCCATCTTTTAACTGTACCACTCGTGCCGGGTATTTTTTTACTAAATCGTAATTATGTGTAGCCATTAGAACAGCGGTACCACGCAGGTTAATTTTTACAAGTAAATCCATTATTTCAGCAGATGACATAGGATCGAGATTACCTGTAGGTTCATCTGCAATTAATATAAGTGGTTCATTAACAAGAGCTCTTGCAATTACTACTCTTTGTTGCTCACCGCCTGATAATTCATTAGGCATTTGGTAGCACTTATGGCTTAAGCCCACATCAGCAAGTGCATGCAGAACCTTCTTTTTTATGTTGCTACTTCTGCAATTAGTAGCATAAAGAGCAAAAGCTACATTTTCATAAACATTCCTATCTTCAAGTAACTTAAAATCTTGAAACACAATCCCCAGTTTTCGTCGCAAATACGGTATTTGATCAGATGTAATTGTGGAAGAATCATAGTTTGCAACCTTAACTTTGCCGCTATTAGGGAAAAGATCGAAATACAATAACCTCATTAGTGAGCTCTTGCCTGCGCCAGTTTGACCAACAAGATAAACGAACTCGTTCTGACTCATAAAGAAATCTACATGGTTTAGAACACGCTGATCCTCAAATGAAACTGTAACATTTCTAAGTTCTATCATTTTCCTTCCTATTATGGACTATTTGAACGGCAAGTTTAACTGCTTCCAGCATGCTTGATATATTTGCCTTGTTTTTCCCTGCTATGTCATAGGCTGTTCCGTGATCTGGAGAGGTTCTTATTATCTCTAATCCAGCTGAAAAGTTCACCCCCTTATCAAATGCATACATTTTAAAAGGTATCATGCCCTGGTCGTGATACATAGCAATTACTGCATCGTATTTTTTATATTGTTGCGTTCCAAAAAAAGCATCAGCAGGAAATGGACCTCTTACTTTTATTCCAGAGACTTTAGCGCTTTCAATAGCCGGCTCAATAATTTGTTTTTCTTCATTTCCAATCAAACCATTTTCGCCTGCATGGGGATTAAGTGCCAAAACCGCAATTTCTGGTGACCGTATGTTAAAATCTTTTTCTAATGATTTATTTATTATTGCTATTTTTTCGTACAATTTTTCCTTTGTAATATTCTCAGCTACATTCCTTATTCCTGTATGTATTGTTACTAGTCCAACTTTAAAAGTTTTTGTTACAAGAAACATTGCTACTTGTTTCGAGCGACTTAGAAGAGCGATCATCTCAGTTTGTCCGGGGAAGTTATAACCAGCAAGATGTAAAGCTTCCTTGGATGCTGGAGCAGTAACAATTGCATCAATTTTTTTCAATAAACAAAGTTCAACAGCTCTTTCTATGGCAGCGCCAGCAGACCTGCCTGATGCCTTTGTTGGTTTACCATAGTTAATATCAGCCTCGATGCCATCGCCTACATCAATAACAGGTACACTTGATTTTTGAGGTACAGGTATGGTTAACTTTGTGAAATTGCATTTTATTTTGTAATTCCTTGAAACTGCTTCAAAAATGTTTAAAGGGCCTATAAGAGCAGGTACACATATCTTTTTGATGGATGGTTCATTTGCCACCTTAATTGCCAATTCAGGCCCAATACCATTAAAATCTCCAATTGTGATTCCTATAATAGGCTTCAATATTTTTCCTCTCTTATTAAAACGTAATTTCCAGTCCTTTCGTTATCTATAAATATAAACCTTTGCTGCAGTTTCTCATATGTCCATATTTCCTTAGGTGGAAAATCAGGTTTTAGTATTCGATTTATTTTTGTTGGTGATCCGAATAAGATTAATATTCTACCTCTATCGGTTTTGTATCCATTTTGTTCGTCTTTTGTTGAAAATCGTCTTATGGCCTCGTCAACCCTGCGGTAATATTCAGCCATAACAGGGTTGTAGGCGCATAGCGTATCAGGACTACGCTTTTTCCAGAATTCTTTAAAAGCTTGCCTTGATTTTGCCTGATTCATACTCTTCATCTCTAGCATTTCTTTCTCAGTAGCAATATGATGAAGCGCGTCTATAGCTAAGTTCATATTTGATAGCGACCTTGGTTGGTTAGGCCATATAACCTCGAAGGTTTCTTGAAAATTCATTTTCATTGTGTCAATAGATAATGTAAATTCCAGTTCGTACTTTCCTGTCTCAAGTCTCTCAAATGGAATTGGTATTCGCAATACCTTGCTTAAGTTTGAGCTGTCAAGAATATGAATATACAATTGTCTATTAATTTTCTTAATCGAGGGTATTCCATCAATTATACTAAAATTGGAATCACTAAGTATAGTAGTATATTCTTTATCGGACTCGAATACCCTTTGCTTTATTTTCCAAGAAAAACCAGAAATATTATTGGTATCGAGAATTAATTGTAAAAGACAATCGGTTTTTTGACCTATTATTACGTTTCCACCGTAATTTGTTAATTTAAATCCTTTTATTTTTTCTTCCAATTTCTGATCTGCTGAATGAACGTAAAAAATACTAGACGATTTTAAAATTTTATCTTTAAAAGCAGGTAATTGTAAATTGATGTTTCTATCAATGAATATGTTATTTGTAGCAAGATCTTTTACTTCGAGCGTCATTGAATAATTGGCTGGAGGTAATTTAAATGAGAAAAAACCTTGAACTTCATTTGTGTAAGGTTGTATCTCTGAATTTGGTTGATTGCTTTCAACATAAACTGGATTGAATTGTCTGGCTAGGCTTGTTCCTTTATCATCAAAAACTTCAACGATTATTTCAGCTTTTGCTATATAAACCTCCTGTTGTGTTTCTTCATTTTTTACAAATGTAAGAAATTTTGGTTCTAATCTGTAAATTATGTATAGCGTAATTGAATTCTTATCTTCGTTATAACAAATTAACCCTTCGAATATAACTGGCTTGAAAGACCATAACTCCGGCTTCTCAGCACGCGGAAAATTTTGATTAAAAACCTGGGCTGACAGATTTAATGATAGCCCAAGTGCGAGCATAATGCAAATATGTAGAAAAAAAATCTTGATTATCGTCACAAGGCTCCTTTTTTTATTCATCATTTTAATAAAATAATGATAATGAAATGGAAAGGCAAATTCAGCTTAACTTAATTTAAAATCCACCCTCAATGCTTAAATAGTATGTTCTAAAGGGTGCAATGTTCCCAAGCATTTCAATATAATAATAGTTTGTCAGGTTCTTTATCACAAAACTTAATCTCGCAGGAATACCGATTGATAATAAGTTGTATGAGGTTCTCAAATCTATCACTTTAATTGGGACGCGCTTGTCGCCATCTATAATTGGAGCAAATTTTACAAAGTCTTCATCAATAGTCTCGACTCTACTTACATAACGATAATCTAATCCTATTTGAACTTTCGATAGATTTAACTCCATTGAGCCATAAAATAAGTGACGGGGTCTGAATTTTAACGTAACATTCTGAGTTAAATCAACTGGATCCATATAAGTGTAATTAAGATTGGTCAATAACGTTCGTTTTATTAATTCATACTGTATACCAACTTCAAAGCCTTTTATTCTTGCTCTAGTTACATTGGTGAACTGTATTTCATTTCTTTTATTTACTCCTGCTTCGATTAAGTCAAAAAAATCATTCTGAAATATTGATACATCCAGAGAGCTGTGTTCACCTATTAGTTGCAAATAACCTATTTCATAGGAATTACTTCGTTCAGGCTTAAGTTCTTCGTTAGGTACTACTGGAAGGCTACTGGCGCTTTCATATACAGATGTAAATAGTTCACTTATAGATGGATAACGGAAACCCTTTCCATATGAGGCACGTATTGTTGATGATGGAGTAATAGAATACATTATTCCTAATTTGGGATTTATTTCTGATGGTGATATTGAAAGGGGAGTATGAAAATTGTCTTTCCAGATTTTTTGCCAGTCATATCTAATTCCAGCATTAATTCTAAAATTCCTTGCTGGTACGATTTCATCCTGTGCATAAAAAGCCGCTCCGATTGAAGAACGATAGCCAAATATATTGGCAAAAACCCGATCATAATTTATGAGCATTCCAGTGGTCAGGATATTTTTCTGGGAAAAAGTATAAGTAAACTGCGATTCTAATTGTGCAAAGTGAGACGCTGAGACATAATTAGAAAGTCCTGAACTATCATCTTTCCAGAAATTTCCATGGTAAATACCTTTTAACGAATAAAAGAAATTATTTGAGATAATACTGTTATAAGAAACACTTACGTTCCCGCGAGTAGAATTTACCACCCAGTTCAATTGTTTATCGGCTGGTCTGGTGGCTTCATTTAAACTTTTCCACCAGAAGAAATTTTGATGTCTTCGCCATTGAACATTGCTTATTAGCGTTAGATTGTTAGATTCCGATAGAATATAGGATAGCTTTGAGTAAAGTCCCCAGCGATGATATACGTCATTCGCACGGTAACTTTCATCAACCGATCTACTAACACTTAATAAATATCCCAGAGAATCTATCCAGCCTGAATAGCTAAGTGTTAATCCGCTATTAAATCTTGTTTTATTTGACCATTTCCATTCTGAGTATTTAGCCTGGTCGTAAATTCCACAGAATAGCTTATACTGAAATTCTGGACTTGCATTTATTTGCTTCGTAATTATGTTTATTACCCCTCCCAGAGCATTAGAGCCGTATAAAGAAGAACCTGGACCTTTAACAACTTCGACTTTATCAATTTGATGGGTTGGAAAAGTTTCCCAGGTAATCTCACCAGTGTCACCAGTTAGATAGGGGAGACCATCTATTAAAACTAACACACGACTACCAACACCTCTGCTATAGCCACTTGACCCGCGGATATTTACCTGGTCCATTGTCATATTAACTCCAGGAACATATCGCACAACGTCATCGAGCCTGACTGCTACACGGTCAGATATCATTTTTGACGTTACAGTTGAAACACTAACAGGAACTTCCCGAAGGCTTTGTTCTCGTCGACTTGCTGTTACTATGACTTGTTCAGTTTGAATAGTTGTTGGAGTTAAGAAAATCTCTAAATTTATTTCTGTACCAGGCTGAACGTCAATTTTTTTAATTATATTATTGTAACCCAGAAGAGAAATTCTCACATCATATGTTCCGGGAACAATCTTTTTTATCTCAAAAATTCCTTTGGAATTTGTAACTGCTCCTTTGGTAGTTCCTTTTACGTAAATATTAACTCCGGGTAGTGGCTCTTTCGTCTTTTCATCGTATATAGCACCCTTTATAATGCCTCTGGTTGTCTGTGAAATTACAAACTGAGTGAATAGAAAAATAGAAAACAGAATATTTATGTATTTGTTTTTCAAAATGGTTGCTTTACAAGATTATAAAAATCAATATATATGTTTATTCCTTTGATTTGTTCATATTCATTGACTATAACGGTCCCTGGTAAAGTATCATTTTCCGGGTTTTTATAAAATCCAACGACTCTAAAAACACGAATTCCTTTGTTTACAAAGTCGGTGTCTATTTGTTGAACAACGCCTACGTAATTATAGATTCCAGCCTCAAGTGGGAAGGAATACGAAATTGAGTCGAAGCCTAATGGAAGAGATTCATTAATGCTGGGATAGAGAAAAATTCTTTGAGGCAATTTCATCAATCCATTGTAAACTGATGTAGAGTCTAAAGGGTATATTTGCGAAGCAAACAGCAAAAGCCTGATAATGCTATCTTGCTGAGGCCAAGATGACATTGCATAAATAGTACCTGCAAAGCCAAGTTTTGGTTTTGAGGGTTCCAGGCCCCTATCGCAACCTATAAAAACAATACATATTATAATTAAAGATATTCTTTTCATAATTTTTGTTTCTAATTGTAATAATTGTATTTGAAATATGCAAATTCGGTAGTAATTAATAAATGGTATATAATTCATATTATTCCTTTTGCCTTTGGTTTCAAACTTTAATAATTTTATTCTTAATAGGAAATCATTGTTATTTAACCCATCACAAAATAAAAGGAGGTCTAATATATGGCTAACGTAAAACGATTAAATTATTTAAAAATAAATCTGAAAGACGAACCAGGCTCTTTGTTAAAAATTATGGAGGAACTAAAGGAAAAAAATATTAGCCTAAAAGCTTTATGGGGATATGGCAAGGCAAATGGTGAAGCGGAGGTATTTGCAATTCCAAAAGATGCTACAAAGCTGAAAAACATTTGGGCCAGCATGCTTGTAGAAGAAGGAGAGGTTTTTTTTATAAAAGGAACGGACAAGACTGGAGCTTTATTGAAGCCACTTAAAGCCCTTGCAGACGAAAATATCAATATAAGAGCTATTCATGCATTAGTTGTAGGCGACAAATATGGGTCTGTTATTTGGGTTAATTCGTCGGATGTTGATAAGACTGCAAAAATTCTGGGTGCTAAATAAATCACTAACAAGGGGATGTAAGATTTGGAATCTATATAGTTTTGTTTAATATGTTTTGCAAATTCTTAAACTTTTCTGTATCTTAATATAAAAAATAAAGAAGGAATAAAATGAAGGAAGGAATACATCCCCAGTACAAAAGAGCTATAGTAACCTGTGTATGTGGAAATACATTCGAGACTCGTTCAACAGCTGGTAACTTGCATGTTGAAATATGTTCTAATTGTCATCCATTTTTTACAGGCAAGCAAAAATTAGTTGATACAGCTGGACGAGTCGAAAGGTTTAAGCGCAAATATGCGAAAGCAGAGAATAAGTCAACAAATGAATCAAAAAGTTAACCAGGTTTTTAGCTCGTTTATAAAGCGGAATGTGTTATAAAGGAATACATTCCGCTTTTTTGTTGTAAATAACATAAATCAAAGACAAACATATTCGATATACATTATGGAAGAAAACGTTACTATAGAAGAGAAATCTCAAGGCGAACAAGTAAATTTGAATAATAAGGTTTATTCTGGTCCACGCGGTATAGCGATAAAGATTCTTAACCGTATAGAGAGGTCAGATGCGTACCTGGACAGATTGCTTGAGAAGGAATTGCAATCTGAAGAAATGAATGAATTAGACAAGGGACTTTTAAATGAGATAGTAACGGGTGTTGTTAGATGGAAGATGAAACTCGATTGGGTATTAACTGGCTTTTTTCATGGTAACTTTACAAAGGCAGAGACTAATATAAAAAACGCTTTGCGCGTAGCATTGTATCAAATTCAATATTTAGATCGCATTCCACATTCAGCTGCAGTTTATGAAGCTGTTGAATTTGTAAAAAAAATGGTGGGCCAGAAGGCGGCAGACCTTGTAAATGCTGTTCTGAGAAACATAATTCGTAATCTCGAAAATATCAGATATCCAGATCCCAACGAAGACAAAATAAAACATCTCGCTGTAGTCGAATCTCATCCAATATGGATGACAAAGAGATGGGTAGAGCGTTATGGTTACGAAGGGGCAAGACGACTAATGCAGGCAAATAATAAAATACCTGACCTATCATTGCGAATAAATAAATTAAAAGTTGATGTAAATTATTTCTTGTCTTTGCTAGATAGACATCAAATTCAATATGAGCGTTCGAAGTACATAGATAATTTTGTCAAGGTACAGCACATGTCAGGAATAGGCAGTTCAGAAATATTTCAAAAAGGATTTTTTACTATTCAGGATGAGAGTGCTGGCCTGGCTGTTTTATTGCTCGATCCAAAATCCGGAGAGAGAGTTATTGACCTTTGTGCTGCACCTGGCGGAAAAACTACATTCATTGGAGAATTGATGAAAAATCAGGGTGAGATCATAGCTATAGATAGATATGAATCCAGATTAAATTTAGTTAAAGAAGCTTGTCAAAGACTTGGTGTACTAAATGTATATTTAATTGCGGATGACGCAACTACAATCGATATTCCACCGGCTGACAAAGTGCTTTTGGACGCACCTTGTTCGGGACTAGGTGTTTTAGCTAAGAAACCAGATGCCAAATGGCAAAGGCAACCTGAAGATATTAAGAGGCTCGTAGATACGCAACGAAAATTGTTGGAAAATGCTGCTAAACTTGTAAAACCCGGTGGTGTTCTGGTCTATAGCACCTGTACAATAGAACCAGAAGAAAATTTCGAATTGATTAAAGAATTTTTGATTGATCATCTTGAATTTGTCATAGATCCAGCTTCTAAATTTGTTGACAAGGAATTTGTGGGAACACAGGGACAGATAGAAACTTTTCCACATATTCATAATATGGACGGCTCCTTTGCAATTAGATTAAAGAAAAAGTAATATATACTTATCTTAGAGAGATTCAATAAATGGAAACACAGTTATTGTTAATATTGCTGCTTTCTTGTATAATAATTATAGTTGTTTTTCTTCTGTTGCGCCGCTTTTTACAACAAAACAAAGAAAACATCCAGACTGTATTATTATTTCAGCAACAGGTCGACTCATTAAAACAAGAAATAAGTCAGAATCTTAATAATGTAATTAGTCTTGTATTGAATCAATTAAACAATGTAAGAGATCAATTACAAGTAAATGCAGGGCAGGTCGGCTCAAGACTTGACACAGCAGCAAAGGTTATTCAGGATGTTCAAAATAAACTCGGTGAACTTAGCAAGGCAACACAGGAAATCAAGGAACTTGGACAAAGCGTTTCAAGTTTGGAAGAAATGCTTAAAGCCCCTAAACTTCGCGGTGGATTGGGAGAATTACTGCTGGAAAACATGCTTAAGCAAGTTTTGCCTTTAAACGCATATGACATTCAATATACATTCAAGAACGGACAGACTGTGGATGCAGTTATACATACCCCTGGCGGGATGATACCAATTGATTCCAAATTTCCGTTAGAAAACTTTCGTAAAATGCTGGATGCTAAAAATGAATCAGACAAAAAAATCGCATATCGGCTTTTTAAAACGGATGTTAAGAAGCACATAGAAACTATTGCAAACAAATATATATTACCCGAAGAAGGAACTTTAGATTTTGCACTAATGTACATACCTGCTGAGAATGTTTATTATGAAACAATAATAAAAGATGAAACCAATAATGACGATGAAAGTAGTATTTCTAATTATGCTTCGAAACGAAGAGTTATACCCGTTTCTCCGAATAGTTTCTACGCACACCTGAAGATTATTGCCATCGGTTTAAAAGGTCTACAGATTGAAAAAAGCGCTCGAGTAATTTTTCAAAATATTGAGCAACTGGGAATAGAGTTGCATAAGTTTGAAAATTTGTTTGAAATTTTAGGTACGCATTTAACAAACGCCAAAAACAATTATGACAAAGCAGACAAGCAACTTACTGGACTAGTAGAGAAATTCAAATCTGTACAGCATGTACAAGATGGAAAAACGGAAAAACAGCTGAATAATCATTCTTAGTTCATAGAACATCAAATTATATTTGATTTTATATTTCATTACTTTTATTTTTGCAGGATATGATAGTTAGGGCACACATCATTGTAAGTGGCATAGTACAAGGTGTAGGTTTTAGATTTTATGCCCAGTATTGGGCAAAGAAACTTGGCTTGTTTGGTTACGTGAGAAACCTGTATTCCGGTGATGTTGAAATAGAAGTGGAAGGTGATAGATCTTTAGTAGAAGAATTCATTACACAAATGAAAATAGGACCAAGGTCTGCTCACGTCTCGGAAGTTAAAATCAACTGGCTTGAGAAGACAGGAAAAGATAAAGATTTTCAGATCAGGTACACTGCATGACAAGAAAAAAACTGATCCGTTGTGGAATTGGTTATGATATACATCGCCTAAAAAAGGGCAGAAAACTAATCTTGGGTGGTATTGAGATACCTTCAAAAAAAGGATTAATAGGCCACTCTGATGCAGATGTATTGTTGCATGCCATATGCGATGCACTTCTTGGCGCAGCTGCTTTAGGTGACATTGGCATGCACTTTCCCAATACAAATAATGAATATAAAGGTATATCAAGTTTAGTCCTTCTTTCAAGAGTTAGAAAGATCATCGCAAAGGCAGAAATAATTAATATAGATGCAACGATTATATTAGAAGAACCAAAAATAAATAGTTTTGTGGAAATGATGAAGAAAAAAATAAGTCAGACGCTCGATTTACCCATAGAAAGGATATCAATAAAAGCAACTACTAATGAAGGTTTAGGGCCAATTGGCAGGTGCAAAGGTTGTGCTGCGATTGCAATTGCGACAATCAGTTTTTGAAGAAAGGAAGCATTTGGAAGATTTAATAAATAATCTGTTAAACGTAAATCCTATTATAATTTATCTTATAGCTGCCCTTATAGCCTATATCGAAAACATATTTCCTCCATTTCCAAGTGATGTTATTTTAATAGGTGCAGGTTATTTATGTGCTGCAGGAAAAGTTGATTTCATAATTGTTTTAATTTTATCAACAATAGGAAGCTCACTTGGTTTTATGACAATGTATAAGATTGGAAAATCATTTGGTATAAATATAGTAGAAAAGAACAAATTTCGTTTTCTTAAGCTAGATAAACTAAAAATAGTTGAGACATGGTTTAATAAATATGGTTATTATGTTGTAATAGGGAACAGATTTCTTGCAGGTACGAGGGCTGTTATCTCTTTTTTTGCAGGTATGTCCCAACTGCCATTTTTGAAGACTACCTTTTTTGCTTCGCTTAGCTCGCTAATATGGAACTTTATATTGGTATTCAGTGGTAAAAAAGTCGGAGAAAATTGGGAATCAATAGTTGTGTATTTAGAAAGATATGGACAGATAATAACCACCTTAACTATTATGATAGTTCTGGCAGTAATCATAAAAGCTTACTTCAGGAAAAAAAGAAATGTTAATTAAAAAATTAGGTTAATACCTGATTTAAAAAATTAGACAGAATAGATTTTTAACCTGATGATAGATTTTCTCAATTCAATAGATATTAAATTATTTTATTTTATAAACAGAACAATAGCAAATCGAGTGTTTGATTTTCTAATGCCAGTAATTACAGATTTGAATAAAAATATTTTAGTACAATTTCTTGTTTTAATTTTTCTTTTACTAGTATTAATTCGCGGAAATTCGAAGATAAGGATAGCAGTATTTATATTGATATTAGGTGTTGCAGTTTCCGATCAGCTAAGTAGTAGTATTATTAAGTATATTTTTTTGAAACCTCGACCATGCCATATTTTAAGCAACGTAAGGCTTCTGGTTAGCTGTGGTAGCGGATATTCATTTCCCTCTTCACATGCTGTTAATAATTTCGCATCTGCAATTATTCTTTCGTTCTTTTTCCCTCGTGCATTCTGGTGGCTTTTTGGTTATGCTTTTATTATCGCATTTTCACGTGTATATGTCGGTGTTCACTTCCCATCAGACGTAATAGGTGGAGGTGCTCTGGGTATTATAATTGGAACTGCAATAATGGCTTTATATCTCCAAGTTACTGAAGTCTGGCATAAATATTTTAAAAAATCTAAGAAGATTCGAAGCAATGGATAAGAAGAAAGAAGCGAAATCTTTTTCTATTATGCTTTCAGTTATTTCTGGTGTTTTAATAGGCCTTGCCTTTCCTCCTTCACCTCTATATTCATTAGCATATGTTGCTTTTGTTCCCTTTTTATATGTTCTCGCTAAAAATGAATCGTATCTTAAAGTAGCTTTTTATTCTTATTTGTTTTTACTTGTCTTTCAATTAATTACTCTTTACTGGGTTGGTGGATATGTAGTTGGGAAAGACATATGGATGATGATTGCTGGTGCTGCTTTAATTATATTCCATCCGATATTCTATATTCCATTTATTCTGTTATCTGTATTTATAAGGAAAAAGCTCGGATTAATAATTGGCATGTTATCTTTCGCTTTGCTATGGGTTTCGTTTGAATACTTGCATTCTATTGGTGAATATTCCTTCCCATGGCTTACAATTGCAAATAGCCAGGCTTATGATACCAATAGAATTCAAATTATCGAATATATATCTGTTTATGGACTGAGTTTTTTGATAATACTTTTTAACCTTCTGGGATTTTTCACTATATGGTTAATTGCCAACGGATATAGCAAGAATCGAATGAAAGTTACCATTCTTTTATTAATCATGGCTTCATTTTATTTCGGGTTAGCATTTTACGGAAAAATGATGGTTGAAAGAGAATCAGTTAAGGATACTGATCAAATACGAGTAGGAATTATACAACCAAATTTTGATCCATGGGAAAAATGGGAAGGCAAAGGTAATAGATGGGAATCTTACAATTTTCAATTTAATACATACATAGAATGGTCAAAACATCTAAGTGCACAATACCCGGATATAATAATATGGCCTGAAACTGCTATTCCGTTTCATATCCTTCTTCCAGGCAATCAAAATTATCTGTTGAAACTTTATGAACTTGTCGATAGCATAAAAATACCGATTTTGTCAGGCTTCCCAACCTGTGAATATTACAATTCCAGCAATCGACCAGCGACTGCACAAAAAATAGATCAAATGGATTTGTTCTTTGAATCGTACAATTCAATAGCATTGTTTATGCAAAAAGGCAAAGTAAGCCCTATCCATAGAAAAACAATTTTGGTGCCTTTCGCTGAACGTATCCCATATGCAGAGACTTTTAGATTTCTAATAGAACCTTTAAAATGGAACGTTGGAATTTCAAGTTGGGGCAAAGGAAATGATACAATAGTGTGGACATTGGTAACAAAAAATGGTAAAAACATTTGCTTTTCTGGAATGATATGCTACGAATCTGTTTATCCAGACTATGTGAAAGAATTTGTAAGAAAGGGAGCTCAATTCCTTGTTGTTATAACTAATGACAGCTGGTGGGGTAATACTTCAGGCGCATATCAACACGCAGCTTTTGCTTCACTGAGAGCAGTTGAAACAAGACGCTGGATAGTACAATGTGCAAATGGTGGAATTTCTATGCTTGTGGATCCAGCTGGTAGGCAAATTTTAAAAACAAAACTTTATACACAAGCAAGATTTACAGATGAAATTGGAATAAGAAATGATCTAACTTTCTATACGAAATATGGTGACATAACTGCTCATAGTTTATTATTTTTATCATCATTACTAACAATTTATGCAATAGTATATAAGAGAAAACTCGAAAAGAAAAATTAATCTCTTAAGGAGATAAGATATGCAAAAAGATTACTTAGATAGAACAATATACGATATGATTCAGGATGAACAGTTAAGAAAATTACTCTCTGCACAAGATGACATATGGCGGGTGTTTCGAATAATGGCTGAATTTGTTGAAGGGTTTACTATGATGTCACAGCAGAAAAATCTCGTATCTATATTCGGTTCTGCAAGAATTCGACCTGGTTCAGAATACTATCAACTGACAATTGAAGTTGCTAAGGAATTAGTGAAAAGAGGATTTAATGTTCTTACAGGTGGTGGACCGGGCATTATGGAAGCAGCCAATAGAGGTGCACAGGAGGGAGGAGGCAATTCTGTAGGTGTTGCAATAGAGCTTCCACATGAAGAATGCATAAATAATTATATAGACAAAGGTCGACTACAGAAGTTTAGACATTTTTTTGTTCGTAAGGTTATGTTTGTAAAATATGCTCATGGATTCATAGTAATGCCTGGGGGTTTCGGGACACTCGATGAGCTATTCGAGGCACTGACTCTGGTTCAAACTAAGAAAGCCAAAAAGTTCCCCATAATTCTCATGGGATCAAAATATTGGGAAGGTTTGATAAACTGGATAAAAACCAAAATGCTCGAAGAGGGTATGATCTCAAATGATGAGTTAGAAATCTTTCAAGTTACTGATGACCCAGCTGAAGCTGCTGATATTATTGCTAAATTCTATAAAGAACAAGTAATGGTAACAAATTTCTAAAGGTTACTCAGAAATATTCAAACTCACAAACAATTCAGTATTAAAAATTGGAATTTACTCGTAAAAAAGCACATTATTGCCGTCTTTTAAAGTAAGCCTTGACTATTCGTATAAGGTTATGTATATTTTATATAAGTAAAGCTTGTAAATAGCCCGAAAGTTACGGGCTATTTTTTTTAGATTGGTATAAAAATGAGCGATTTAATTAAGGAAATAGAAGCACTCGCTGCACCATATATTGACGAAATTAATGGATTCATCGTTGATTCGCAGATATTAGAGAGTAAAAAAGGGAAAATAATAACTCTTTTTATAGATACAGATACGGGTATTACGGTTGATCAGTGTGCAGAAGTAAGCAGAAAACTCATGAGCGCAATGGAACAGATTAACCTGATAAAAGAGCAATACATATTGCAGATATCTTCACCAGGTTTAGATAGACCATTGAAGTTAATAAGACAATACAGGAAAAACATTGGCCGGATGTTTCATGTTCGTTTTAATGATAATGGTGAAATAAGGGAAATAAGTGCTAAACTTATATCGGTTGAGAATGATATATTAAAGTTCGTAGCACAGGAGAAAATATATAATATAAAATTTGACTCGGTAATAGAATCAATTGAAGAATTACCTTGGTAATTTTAGTAAATTATTAATCGATGGAGCATAAAGCATATGAATCAAGAGATTGTTGAATCATTCGCACAAATGGCACGTGAGCGGGGAATTGATAAGGATATTCTTGTAGGAATAATAGAAGACGTTTTTGGGTTAATGGTAAAGAAGCGCTTCGGCCCAAATGCTAGGTACGACATTGTTGTAAATATGGACAAAGGTGATATTGAAATATATCTTGAAAAGGATGTTGTTCAAGAAGTAAAAGATCCAGTCACAGAAATTTCTGTAACTGAAGCAAAGAAAAAATCAGGTTACGAATTAAGTGTGGGTGAAGAATATGTTGAAATAGTTCCATTAGAATCCTTCGGGAGAAGGTTGATAATAAACGCCAAGCAAAATTTGAATCAGCGCATCAAAGAGATAGAGCGCGATGCGGTTTACAACGAGTACATTAATTCAATAGGTGAAATAATAGTTGGCGAAATATATCAAATCCGCAAAGGCAAGGGTGATATACTGGTAATGCACAATAAGAATGAACTTATATTACCAAAGAGCGAGCAAATAGCAAAGGAGCGATATAAAAAAGGAGACACAATTAGAGCCATTATAAAAGAGGTTAAGAAAACCCCTGGTAACCCAACGATCATAATATCAAGAACCGACCCACTTTTTCTCTTACGCCTATTCGAACTTGAAATTCCCGAAGTATATGATGGTATAATAGAGGTAAAAAGAATAGCGCGTGAACCCGGCGAAAGGGCAAAAGTCGCAGTCTTCTCCCATGATGAGAGGATTGACGCTGTTGGAGCCTGTGTAGGAATGAAAGGTGTACGAATACATTCAATAGTTAGGGAGTTAAACAACGAGAATATTGATGTAATAAATTACTCAGATGATCCTGAGGTTTTTATTACCAGAGCCCTTGCGCCTGCAAAACTGAAGCAAGTTTCTGTAGATAACGAAAACAAGGTCGCAACGATAATCGTACCAAAAGATCAGGTTTCTTTGGCAATTGGTAAAGGCGGACAGAATGTTCGACTAGCATCAAAATTAACTGGATATGAGCTAATTGTTCAGAAAGAAGGAGGCGAGGAAGAAGAAGAATATGATATGGATTTGTCAGAATTCAGAGAAGAACTTGGGGATGTTTTGTATCATAAATTCTTTGATGAAAACTTTCAGACTGTACGTGAAGTCCTTCAGACTCCAAAAGAGGAGTTAGTCAATATTTTAGGAATTGAAGTGGAAAAAGTAGACGAAATAATAAATATGTTAAGGAAAGGATTGGAAGAAGCGGAGATCGAAAACGAGGAAGAAGCAAATGAATACTTGAAGGAAGTGAAAAAATCAAAAGAAGAAGTCAGTGGACAAAATTAGAAATGCATGAAAATCAACAGAGCACAATATGAATGCAGCTGATAAAAAAGAAAAAAGAATAAAAGTTTTTAATCTGTCTAAGGAATTAAATATATCCAGTGAGACAATTATAGAATTTCTCAAGAAAAAAGGATATGATGTAAAGTCCCACATGTCTATTGTCACTGATGAAATGTTATCTCTCGTAATGGGTCATTTTAAGAAAGAAAAAGAGATAGCAGAAAGACATCAGCGAAAAATCCAGGAATTTCGATCGACTAAGAAAAAAACCGCTCAAGAAAAAGCTGAGAAACCAGCAAAAGCCGATAAAAAACAAATCGAAACTGTTCAAGAAGAAGCAAAAGTTGTAATAGAAGAGGCAAGCAGTGATATTCAGGCAAAGGAAACTGAAGAACAACAAGTTGTTGAGTTGGCTCCACCTCAGGATCAGACTTTTATTTCTGAAAAATCTGCAGAAGAACAGATAACTACGCAAGAGCAAGCTGTGCAACAAGAGGAACTTACTGAAACAAAGGAAAAAGAGGAAACAATACAAGAAATATCTGTTCAAGAAGAGAAAGCAGAGCAAACAAAAACACCGTTAGAAACTGTTTTATCAAGACCTCAACGCGGTCTAACTATTAAGGGAAAAATTGACTTAACACAGGCTCTGAAGGAAGAAAAAGAAGAATTAAAAGAAAAGAAAAAGAAAAAGAAGAAAAAACTACGTGAAGAGATTAAGAAGCAAAAGGCACCGGGCATCGACATTGAAGATGAAGAAGAGATAAAAACAAGAAAACGTAAAAAAATTCGCAAAGCAGAAGTTGATATGGAAGAAGTAGAAAGAGCAATTAGAGAAACGCTGTCTGACGAAGGAGATGATATTTCTGTTTCACGTGCAGCAATAAGAAGAAAGAAAAAGGAAAAAAGGCAAGAAGAGGAACAAAAAAGATTAGAACAACTTGAACAGGAAAAAAAGATTGTTAGGGTTACGGAATTTGTTACGGTTGGAGAACTAGCAAATCTCATGCGCGTTACTGCAGCAGAAGTAATCCAAAAGGTTATGAGTTTGGGTATAATGGCATCCATTAATCAAAGGCTCGATAAAGATACCATAACTTTGGTGGCTGATGAATTTGGATTTCAGGTAGAATTCGAGGATGAATTTACAGCAGATATACTTACAGATTCTCCAGACCCTGAAGATTCCCTGCTACCGCGCCCACCAGTTGTAACAGTTATGGGCCATGTTGATCATGGTAAAACATCCCTACTTGATTATATTAGAAATACAAATGTTGTTGCTGGTGAAGCAGGCGGAATCACCCAACATATTGGAGCATACGAAGTCACTTTAAAGGACGGAAAACAGATAACATTTTTAGATACCCCGGGGCACGAAGCTTTTACTGCTATGCGAGCTCGTGGCGCTCAAATGACAGATATTGTTGTGCTTGTTGTTGCTGCTGATGAAAATGTTATGCCTCAAACACTTGAAGCAATTAGTCACGCACAAGCTGCTGGTGTTCCAATAATAGTCGCAATCAATAAAATTGACAAACCTGAGGCAAATCCTGATAGGATAAAACAACAGTTAGCTGAACATGGTTTATTAATCGAAGAATATGGGGGAAAAAGTCAGGTCGTTGAAATTTCTGCAAAGAAAGGTATAAATATCGACTTATTGCTTGAAAAAGTATTACTCGAAGCTGAATTACTTAATCTCAAGGCAAATCCGAATCGGAAAGCACGTGGGAGAATAATAGAGGCAGAGCTTGATAAGGGCAGAGGAATTGTGGCAACGGTTTTGATACAAAAGGGAACGTTAAGAATTGGCGATCCTTTTGTTTGCGGAATTTGGAGCGGAAAAGTAAGAGCTATGTTCAATGAAAGAGGTCAACGGTTAGAAATTGCAAAACCATCCCAGCCGGTTCAAGTCATTGGTTTTGATGGAATCCCCCAGGCAGGTGACGAATTTGTTGTTCTGGAAGATGAAAAGCAAGCACGTGATGTAAGTATGAAGCGCCAACAGTTAAAACGCGAGCAAGATTTTAGACAGCGTCATCGTCTAACCCTTGATGACTTATCTAGAGATATAAAGGAGGGTAAGGTAAGAGACCTTCCAATAATAGTTAAAGCAGATGTTGATGGATCCGCAGAAGCCTTATCGGACGCATTAATGAAGTTATCGACGGAAGAAGTAAAAGTGAAAGTAATATATAAAGGAGTCGGAGAAATATCAGAATCTGATGTTTTGCTTGCAATGGCATCCGACGCAGTTATAGTAGGCTTTCATGTCCGTCCAAATATGAAAGCAAGACAGCTAGCACAAAAAGAAAACGTCGATATAAGAAATTACAATATCATTTATGATGCAATAGATGATGTTCGCAAAGCCCTAGAAGGGTTACTCAGACCTACAGTAAGTGAGGAAGTATTGGCAACCTTGGAGGTCAGGGAAGTTTTCAAAATATCAAAAATTGGGACCATTGCAGGATGCTATGTTCGTGAAGGCAAAATTGCAAGAAATAATAAGGTTAGACTTATACGTAATGGCATTGAAATTTATGATGGAACAATTTCATCTTTGAAAAGATTCAAAGACGATGTGAAAGAGGTGGAAGAAGGATTCGAATGTGGAATTGGTCTTGATGATTTTAACGATATTAAGATTGGTGATGTAATAGAAGCGTATAGACTAGTGGAAATAAAACGTAAATTAGAATAGGTGTTTACAATGAGTGTTAGAATGGAAAAAGTGGGCTCTCTTATAAAGGAGCAATTAAGCAAAATATTCCAGAAAAATTTTAGCATGTCCGAATACGGATTCATAACAATAACGGATGTTTTAATGACTCCTGATTTAAAAATAGCAAAAGTGTATATAAGTGTTTATGGGGATAAAAATAAAAAAAGAAAAAGTTTTGACATGATCGAAGCTCAAAAGCCAATGATTCGTTCTATGCTCGGTCATTCAATCAGATTGAAATTTACACCAGAGCTCATTTTCTATCTAGATGAGACTATAGACAAAGTGATGAGACTTGAAAAATTGTTTAGGAAAATTCATGAAGAAAAAGGAAACAACGATGACTCTGCAGAATTATGATAACAAGAAATAACTTTAAACTCGATTTACAAGACGAAGGAGAAATTCTATTAATTGATAAGCCGATAGATTGGACATCTTTTGACGTTGTTAGGAAAATTAAATCTATTTTTAACATAAAAAAAGCCGGGCATGCAGGTTCAATCGATCCAAAGGCAACTGGATTACTCATAGTATGCACAGGTAAGAAAACTAAAGAATTACGTAATTTTATGGAACTGGATAAAGAGTATATTGGAAAATTTCAACTGGGAATTACGACACCCAGTTACGATACTGAAACTGAAATTGTTGAAAAAAGAGATACATCAAACATTGAAGAGACTAAAGTTAAAGAGCTCGCAAAATCTTTTATTGGCAAAAGAAAACAGTTTCCACCAATATATTCAGCTATTAAATACAAAGGCAAGCCACTTTATAAATATGCCCGTAAAGGAAGAAAAATAGAAGTTGAACCACGCGATATCAGAATTAATGAATTCGAGATAACAAACTTTGATAATCCTTATGTGGATTTTCGCATATCCTGTTCAAAAGGAACATATATAAGAGCACTGGTGAATGAGTTTGGAAATATTTTGGGTTGTGGAGCTACACTTTTAAGCTTAAGAAGAGTTCGAATAGGTAACTATTTCGTTGATGATGCAATATCCATTAACGAATTAATGGAGTCTAAACAAACAGAATAAGAAAAATAGATTGTCATGGTGGTAATTAGATCTGTTAATGAATTAAAATATAACAGAAATACAGTATTGACTGTAGGCACATTTGACGGTTTACATCTGGGGCATCAAAAAATAATTAACTATCTGGTAGAAAATGCCCGTAGTTTGGACTGCAGAAGCCTGGTCATTACATTTGAACCCCACCCCAAAAAAATTCTTAATGATCCAGAAACCTTAAATATCCTTTCAACTACTGATGAAAAGAAAGAATATTGCGAAAAGTACGGAATTGACTATTTTCTTGTACTTGAGTTTAATAAGGAATTTTCTCTAATTAATTTCCGTGATTTTTACGTAAATTATATAATAAAACCTATAGGTTTAAAGCTTGTCATTGAAGGATACAATCACCATTGGGGAAAGAATAGGGAAGGCAACCCGAAAACTTTAGAAGATTTAGGTAAAGAATTCGACTTCAAAGTTATATGCATACCTCCTGTGACTTATGAAGGTGAAATTGTCAGTAGTTCATTAATACGTAAGGAATTGATCGACGGCAATGTTGAAAAAGTGGAAAAATTATTAAACAGACCATATTCATTAGCTGGCAAAGTTGTAAAAGGAGATACTCGAGGCAAGGTTTTAGGCTATCCAACTGCCAATATAGAGCCCGACAGTGACGAAAAACTAATACCCAAAAATGGCTCTTACTTCGTTAAAGTATTGATACATGGACAAGTATTATTCGGAATGGCAAATGTAGGGATCAGACCAACTTTTGACAAAAACGGAAAACGTAGCATAGAGGTAAACATACTGGACTTTTCAAAGGACATTTATGGTAGTCACATCAGAATCGAGTTTTTGAAAAGGCTGAGAGACGAGTTAAAATTTGAATCTGCGCAAAAATTAGTTGAACAAATTGAGCGAGATAAACAACTAAGTGAAAAGTTAAAATTTGAGTATTTAAAAAAATCAGAATATATTCACAAATAATAATTCAACAAATGAGGTGCTAAAATGGGAATTACATTAGAACAAAAAAAGGAGCTGATAAAAAAATACGGAAAACACCCAAATGACACGGGAAATCCAGAGGTTCAAATAGCTTTGTTAACTCTAGCTATTAATAACCTTTCAAACCATCTGGAAACAGCAAAAAAGGATAACCATTCAAGGCTTGGATTGATAAAAATGGTTGGCAGAAGGAAAAGGCTTCTAAACTATTTAATGAAAAAGGACATAAACCGATATAGAAAAATAATCGAAGAGCTTGATATAAGAAAATGAATCCATTTTCCTTTTTAAGTGGAGAAAGCAGTTAAATATGATAATTAAAAAAGAATTGCAATTAAATGGAAAGACTTTTTCTTTCGAAACAGGAAAATATGCCAAGCAAGCTGATGGCGCTGTTATGGTCCGTTATGCCGATACAATGGTGCTGGCTACCGTAGTTGCAGAAAGCGAACCTAAATTTGATCAAAACTTTCTACCTTTGCAGGTAGATTACAGAGAAAAAACTGCAGCAGCAGGAAAGATACCCGGAGGATTCTTTAAGCGAGAAGGCAGGCCTTCTGAAAAAGAAGTATTAGCATCAAGACTTATCGACAGACCATTACGGCCACTATTCCCAAAATATTACCGAAATGAAGTCCAGATTCTTGCTACGGTATATTCATCAGACATGGAACATGATGGAGATGTATTAGGAGCTTGTGCAGCTTCTGCTGCTCTGATGATATCTGACATTCCTTTCGACGGGCCAATCGCAGAAGTCAGAGTAGGTTTTGTTGATGGCAATTTTATTATAAATCCAACATTTTCCGAATTAGAAAAAAGTCTAATGGATATAACTGTTGCAGGAACTTTAGATTCAATTGTTATGGTTGAGGGAGAGGCTGCTGAGATCTCCGAGAAACAATTGATTGAGGCACTTCAGTATGGACATGAAGCTATAAAAAGAATATGTGAACTCCAATTGGAACTTGCTCGCGAAGTAGCAATTCAAAAAAAGGAATTACTCCATCCAGAAGGAATAGAAGAAATAATAAGCGACCTAAGAGGTGTTTCCGAAATAAAATTATACGAACTCAGTAAAATGATTCTCAACAAGCAACAGAGATCTCAAGCTATAAAGGAAATATATGAAGTGGCAAAAAATTCATTAATAGAAAAATATCCTGAAAAGGAATATTTAATTGAAGAAGCATTCCACGAGATAGAACGCAAAGTAATGCGTCAGACTTTAATAAAAGATGGTAAAAGACTTGATGGACGAAGCCCTGAGGATATAAGGCCAATAACTTGCGAGATAGGAATTTTACCGCGCACACATGGATCCGCGCTATTTACCCGAGGCGAGACACAAAGCCTGGCTACTGTTACACTCGGAACCAAGATGGACGAACAAATACTTGAAGGACTAATTCCAGAAACAACAAAACGTTTTATGCTTCACTATAATTTTCCACCTTTTTCAGTAGGAGAAGTTGGAAAGATTGGTGCAGCAAGCAGGCGAGAAATAGGACATGGACATCTTGCAGAACGAGCATTAAAGCGACTAATCCCTGACGAAAGTATTTTTCCTTACACGATACGTGTTGTTTCGGACATTCTTGAATCAAATGGTTCTTCCTCGATGGCAACCGTATGCTCAGGTTCACTTGCATTGTTTGATGCAGGTGTGCCAATGAAAAGTGCAGTAGCGGGTATAGCAATGGGTTTGGTAAAAGAAGAGGATCAAATAGTCATATTGAGTGATATACTTGGAGACGAAGACCATCTTGGTGATATGGATTTCAAAGTTGCAGGAACAAGAAATGGGATAACTGCTTTTCAAATGGATATAAAGATTAAAGGAATAACCTTCGAAATCATCGAAAGGGCACTCAGGCAAGCTAAAGAGGGAAGAGCAAAAATTCTTGATATTATGTCAAAGACAATACCGGAGCCGAATAAAAACATTTCTCCTTATGCACCACGGCTTAAAGCAATAAAGATTCCAGTTGAAATGATAGGCACATTGATAGGCCCAGGTGGTAAGAATATTCGTCAAATAATTAAGGAAAGTGGTGCTGAAATAAACATCGAAGACGATGGTACTGTTACTGTAGCTGCAGTTCAACAAGAATCTGCGGATAAAGCCATCCAGCAAATTAGATCTCTCACGGAAGTACCAGAATTAAATAAGGTATACAAAGCAACTGTAAAGAGAATAACAGATTATGGTGCATTTGTTGAATTCTTGCCTGGAAAAGAAGGTTTAGTTCACATATCTCAATTAGATGTAAAGAGAGTAAACAAGATAGAAGATGTATTAAAAGTTGGTGACACTATAGAAGTCAAGCTAGTCCATATAGATGAAGATGGACGAATGAGTTTGAGCAGAAAGGCTCTTCTTGCTGGAGGTGAACAAGCATCTGAAGAAATTCGAAAATCAAAAGAAAGAAAGAAGGACGATACATTCAAAAAATCAACTAAAGGCTCTAAATCCAGGTACTGATTTACTTTCTAAGAAAACATGAACTTAAAAATAGAAACAATTAATAGATTACAGGGGGTTAAGGAAATACCTGGTGACAAATCTATTTCACACCGTTCGCTAATGATAGGAGCTATTGCCAATGGGTTGACCGAGATAGAAAATTGTTCTACCGCGGCCGATCCAATGAGCACATTAAAGTGCATTGAACAGCTTGGAATTAGCGTTGAAAATAAAAGTGGGAAGTTGCAAATAAATGGCAAAGGTCGATTTGGACTAAAAAAATCCTTGTCTCCATTAGATGCAGGTAATTCAGGAACCACAATAAGATTACTTTCTGGAATTCTGGTTGGGCAAAGCTTTCCTTCAATAATAACAGGTGACTTCTCATTAGTTAAACGTCCTATGAAAAGAATTATCGATCCGCTAAGATTGATGGGGGCAAATATTAGAGGAAGCGATAAAGATACAGCACCGATAATTATAGAACCCGTTAATAAATTGAAAGCGATTTCATATGAATTGCCGGTTCCAAGCGCTCAAGTAAAATCCTGCATAATATTTGCAGGGTTGTATGCAGAAGGAACAACAACAGTAATAGAAAGAATCCGAACACGCGATCATACAGAACGAATGCTGGGACTTGATACCCATGAATCCAACGGCTTTTATTCAGTTTCAGTTAGTCCCGACCATAAAATTGAAGGGAAAAAATTTTTCGTTCCCGGTGATATATCTGCCGCTGCTTTTCTAATGGCTGCTGGATTGTTGGTTAAAAAATCAAAAATCATAATTAAAAATGTGGGCTTAAATCCAACACGTAAGAAAATATTAGATATTTTTATAAGTATGGGTGGCAAAATTGAAATAGAAAACGAAAAGATGATCGAAGGGGAACCGATTGCTGATTTGGTTGTTCAAAATTCTGAACTTCATTCTAACATAGAGTTAAGAAAAGCTGACGTTGTTGATTTAATAGATGAAATACCAATTCTTGCTGTAACATGTATGTTTGCCGATGGAAAACTTACTGTAAGAGATGCCAAAGAATTAAGAACAAAGGAGACAGACAGAATATCAGCTATTGTAAACAATCTGAGACTACTAGGATGCGAAGTGGAAGAGTATGAGGACGGCTTTGCTTTTGAGAGTAAGAAGAACTATAAGCCAAATATTTTACCAAGCTACGGTGACCATAGAATTGCCATGGCTTTTGGAATTGCCGGCTTACTCATAGAAGGTGTGATTTTAGAAAATGCAGATTGTGTAGATATTTCCTTTCCAAATTTCTGGAATATTTTGCTGGGGAAATAAAAATCACGATCAAAGATAAAGTGGCTTACTACTCTACATCAATAACTTGATGCATAAATTTATCTATTACTACTTCATTCATTAACCATTGAATAAATTCTAATCCATATTTGTTCAAATAGTAAATAATATTGAGCTGTCTTTCCTGCAAACTCGAATTAGGATGAATATGGATCGACACTTTGTCTAGCTGCCGCAATGAAATTTCATGCTGTCGCTTTCTAGCTTCAATAGTTTTTTGCTTCAAAGAATTTATTGCCTTATTTACTTTACCCACAGCATTTTCTAATGAATAAATCAATGTGTGATCTATTGCCTCTAAGTTATTCCGTAAATTCATAAGTTCTGCGTCAACTTTCTTTATAATTTCGGAATAGACAGCATCAATATTGAAATCTTCCGTATTACTCACAACCTTACTTTTGATTATTTCAACATCAGAGAGAAAATCATACACATTAAGATTAAACTTGTCTATGATTTTTCTTATGTACTCTTCGACAAGCGTTACACTAGCTCTAGGATAGATTATTGGTTCAGGAACATCAAAATAATCATAAACAGGCTTTAATTGGGCGAAATATGCGACTTCAGTTGGTCCCGCTACATAAGCTATTGTAGGAAATAGAAAGTCCTGACATATAGGACGCAAAATAACATTCGGGCTAAATACATCAGGATTTTCATGAAGTTTGTTCATTAACTCATTATATGAGAACGTGTTTCTGGTTCCTTTTAAAGTGAATTCATTCAGTTGAGGCTCTATTGCGTATCTTGCACCATTCAGGAACATGAATAAATTAATTGCTCGAGGTTTAATCTGTGCATGGTAATTTCTTTCTAAAATATCGCTTTGCGAAATTACCAGTTGACAGGTATGGGAAACGGACGAAATTTCTTTTTCAAAAATAGGAGACATTAATTTCTTACATTCAGGATCATGAGGATCAAAGAAAATCAGACCTTTGTTTTCAAACAAGTTGTTTAAAAGTAATACAAAGGCATCTCTAAATTTCATGTTTGTTTTGTAAGATGATGCGAATAGATCCATTATCTTATTAGTAAATTCGGTCTGCACTAAATTCTGACCAAGTTGTTCAAATATTTCTTTCATTTGTTCATCTATGTTAATTTCGCCCACAGGCATGCGATTTCCTTCTGTGGGTTTCAAGGACAAGTTATATCTTATTGTGAAAAGGCTATTTGATTTGTCAATAACCTTTATATAACTTACTTCGTTAAAATCATGATCCTCGCTTTCCAACCAAAAGATTGGTACAAAATTGCACTCGGGATATTTGTAATTTAAATTATCAACTAATTTCAACAAAGTAATAATTTTATAAATTGTATAAAGTGGGCCACCAAATATGCCTAATTGTTGACCAGTAATGACAGCGAGTGTATTATCATTTATTAAATGATCTATATTCGCAAGTGTTTTTACTCCGCATTGAAAGTTTCTATTTTGATTCATCAGAATTTTAACAAGAGTGGTTCTATTTATATTTCTATTTGCCACAATTTCAATTTTTTTTCGCCATTCCTTTTTATCTTTAAAGTTCGCCGAATAAAAATCCTTAACTTTTTCGTAATTTTCGACGTAATCTATAAAAAGTTGTGTGATTCCGACATCATTGGAATAAAGTTCGCTGTAAGAAATCCATTTCATGCTTTATCCATGTTTCTCATTTTTAATATTCTGTTAATTTCTTAACAAGCCGGGTGGTTTGAAGATACGGTTATAGTTTTTAAAAATATATAGAACATTAATGTGATAATCAATTTTATAAAAACGTGAAGTTGTATATAAAAAAGTGGGGGGGGATTGAAAAAAAGAAGGGTTTACCCTAAGATAGAAGAAAAAGATAAAATAAGAAAACTATCAAAGGAGGTAAACCCTTATGGAAACAATAGACAAGATAAATTTACAGAAGTACCAGGAAGAAATCAACAGGTATGAGAGAGAGCTGGGGGAGCGACACAGAGAGAGTCAGAGGAAAGAATTAAGAGAATTTTTTGAGGAAATGGATAGAGAAGCATCAAAGGAGTTATTGAAGTTTGGGGGATATAGGAATAAAGGGTTGGTAAAAAGGACTATAATGACAGGGGTTGGGAAAGTAGTAGTGAAAGTGCATCGTTATA
>Ga0078972_1003513_pt1 | contig 46640 bp, 45 predicted proteins | sample YelNatPaOPGAMG01_FD_67568 | JGI IMG/M metagenome (GOLD analysis project Ga0078972, IMG submission 67568) | Hot spring thermophilic microbial communities from Obsidian Pool, Yellowstone National Park, USA - OP-RAMG-01 (SPADES assembly) (version 2) | ecosystem: Environmental > Aquatic > Thermal... | reverse complement strand
ACTACTGAAAACAGAGCTGGCGAGACGAACACGATCCGCGTACGTAAACGCCGGAAATAAAAGAGGGAATATGCGGCAGTTGCAGACATAGCTTTCAACAACCGGTATTCATGAGAATGAAAAGAGACCCAAACTTTAGGCTGTACACCCGTGTTCGAGCACCTGCTCCATGATATCACGAGATACGTGTATTCTCTACATCGAAGAAGGCACACAACGGTTTAAGAGCCATGAAGCATGAAACGAGATCGTGCGTTCGGCGGAATCGTACATATTGCTTTAGTCTTTCAACGCAACGATATTGCATATCCGAATCATGTCATCGAATGCTTTTTCGCGGAGTATATCAAGAGATCGAAATCACGATGCAATGCACCATACAGATCGTAGACGAATTGCCAATAAAACATATGCGTTACAGAACAGTGCAACGAGGACTGCATCCCTCCTTCTGTTCAGTTATACCATAGGTCGCAGATGAGAGAAGAACACAGAAAGAAACAAGTATATTTGCTCCGGCCCCAAAACTGGTATTCTTAACGTGTGCTTGCTGTCAATGGTAGAGAACAAGCAGTTGAGCACCTTTTACGGAAGGCAAAAGCAACGACACTAGCTACCACCGGCGCCTCTGTTTCTCTACAGCTTGTTCGTGTGGCACTGAAAACACTGGGATAGAGTCGCAGAAAAAGGGTGCTAGTTCATGAATGGCCATTTTCCATAGGAACCACGACTACAGCGTTCCTGGAACGTCGCAATTGGTATTAGGGACCGAAAAGGCGACCTGTTTTCATCAGTAGATGACACTTGCTTCGGCCGAAACGGTCGCAGCGGCTATGGGTATTTGCGGAGCACGGAGCCCGTGGTATGTACAATCGAACTCCAAGAGGACTAAGACATCATTATCTGTTCGAGCTGCATTGGATACATTTGGCGGCATCAGTTTCCCCCGTAGAGAAAGCTCATACTACAGCACCAACCACTGTGTCGAATTATTGAAGACCTTTTCTCCTGAATGTCTCTTGACGCCCTTGTATTGAACGTTGCATTTCAACGTTCCGCTTGCGTTCGAGCTTTTGTCGATTCTATCTGGGTAGAGCTGCTTTTCGATCCTCCGTACTTAGCGTGTTTCAACCCCATCGAACGAGTCTTTCGTATCCTGATACGTAATGATCGCTCCACTGGACGAAGCATCGAAGCTTTGAACACGGGGTGACATTCCGGGACACCTGTCATCTTTCTTGTACACGTGCTCCTCTCGCAGGGAACGCCCTCACACGAGGGCATGAACAAGTGCGTTCATTTTGAAGAAATAAAAAATCCAAGGGAAAGGTATCGAAATGGAACACGTGGATGCTGGATGCCCGACGTCGCCGGGTTCGGCGAAAAAAACGAAAAAAATCCTCTTCACGCCGACCAACGAGCGATAAAGCACAACTGACGAAGAATAAGGGCAAGAGGGCAGGTAAGCGAGCTCGGCTGCGCTTGCCCGATTTCAGGATGACGAGGCTGTGGTGCCCCTGAGGGCACGAGTTCCAGCAATCCTCGCAGTGGTTCGTTCAACCTCAGGCAATCACCGCGTAGACTTCGTGAGCCCGGACTTTAACGCTGTTCTTAATATCACAAGATGTACAGTGCTGAAGACGAGACTCGAGGAGCTGATGCGAGCCAGCTTTGTGTGGCAGCCTCGAATACTCGACGTTTCCAAGAAGACCTGAAGCCGATAGCAGGCGGCCGGTCGGAAAAAAAGCCGGCAGGCATTTGGACGTCGCCATACGTTCGCCCTACATGTTCGTGAGCGTTTGTTCGTTTCCGAGACAATGCACTCCCAGTCTCAACACAAGTCGTGCGCTTGGAACAGGGTTTTTTTCAAGTAGAGAAAACTCAGGTTCAGAGCTGCACTAGACACTTGTTGCTTTCAAAGACTCTCCAATTCTGACGTTGGTCTTTGCCTTCACACACACAGACTCACACCCGGCGACGGGTAGCTTCGCAAGTATGACAGCAGACGTCTGGCTTCAGACGCTCGTTGGCGACGAGCTTCTCTTACGCAACTGGTGTGAAAGGGATCGAAACACGACTGGTGAATTAATTGCTCGCGTACTTTCCGAGTACGGTCTGGTGTGGGAACCCAACGGAGCCGACGCTGACGTCTTACGCGTCGAGCAGGAATACTTTGGCGCCGGCGGAGAGTTCTTCGTCTTGGAGCATAAGCCTACCGCACAGATTGTAGGTTCTGTCGGCTGGTATCCACTGCCTCCCGAGACAAACGCGCCACTGCGGGCGGAGCTTCGCAAAATGTACCTTGAGCGCTCTTTTCGTGGAAGAGGGTTGGGTCGTCTGCTGTTGGCCTTTGCAGAGGCACGTATTCGCCAGACGAGCTGCGCTCCCTGGCAAGTGATCCTCGAGTCCGCATCAGTGCTCGAACGTGCCTGCGCACTATACCGCCGCTCGGGGTACACCGACCTGGCGGCGGCGACGAATCAAACCAAGCGATGCGACGTGGTGCTGACAAAGTGGATCGCTCCGCTTGCTCCTCTCTGTGGCGAGCCAGCGAGCCATAGCCATGCACCACGGCATGAAGCCGATAACCAGAACTGTTTGGCATGCGGAGAGCATGTCGACACTTGGACGCATTCGTGTTCTGCTGTGCACTTCGCCATTGCCAGCTGCGCGACGGCAACGTTCGGTTCGATAGTGGCGTGGTTACCCTTATCCTTGCGAGCGCCTGTGCCGACTTTGTGGCGAGTGACACTCTGGCTCGTCCAAAAACAGAACGCAGACGTCTCCTCTGCACAATACATGTGGATGCGTGCGTCGAATAGCGCTTCGAGTCGAGCGTCGCCGAATCTTTCATGGCATTTTCTATACTGCACGCCGTGGTACACGATGATGGATGGAAACGGTGCTCATGGCGCATGTGCTTGTGACTGGGCGTGTGCTTGTTGTGCTTGTGGTGGCAGGTGCTGCTCGCCGTTGCCTCCGAGCTTGCGGTGCGGTGCGAATCCGCAGCTCGCTTTTCGGCAGGTGCTTGTACCGGGACCCGCGTCTGCGCAAGTGCTTCTTCTCCCAGGGCCGCAGCATCAATCGCTCGTTGCTGATCTGTGTTTGTTGCGTCTCCGTGACGTAAAGCAGCAGCGCTTTTCAGACGATGAAGCGATGGCTGCCGCAGAATATCTCTGGTGCAGGTGGGACGAACTCGCTCAGCGCATCGCTGAATGCGATCCACCGATGAGAGCGTTCCTTCAACAGGTCTGGCGTATACTGGACACAGCTCGCTGTTCGTTTGAGCCCGTGCGATAAGCACATAACGTTCTCTAGCGCAAAAAATGACAACAATTCACGCAGAGCGGGTTTCGGGTGCGTGCATTTCATTATGCAGGGTTGGCGTTGCGGGCACGAGCGTCGACTCCAGGTACCGTGTCGAGTCAGCGAATGTGCGCTGGTCAGGGCTTTGGTTTCAAGAAGCGTGCTGCACTTGTGTTGTGCATCGAGACAGAGGCGTCTATTCCAAGGATTGCTGGGTTCGGTGCGAGGATCGAATAGAAAGCGCACTTGCCAGGTTGAAACAGGGGGCAAGACGCACACGGTGCCAGGCGGGTCGTTGCACTGGCACTGAGATCCCGCGAGTTTCCGTGGCAGATGCTACACTACATTGCACCGGCTGATAACGAGTCTGGTGTTCGCTTATGCGGTAGATATTCATTTTGCAGGGTACGCATCTGTGTTTGGTTTCGAATACAGCGTCGGCGTCCGTGGAAAGGGAAACGAAAGGTTGCCGCAGCGTTACCCAGGACATCAGAGGCACACCTGCTGTGCGGTGGTGGTACATGATATGCATGGAATTGAGCGTGCAGCATTTGTTAACTCGAGAATGCGTTGATGGAGCCGAGTTCATCAGCATGAGAAAAGTTGCCTGTGAGTCGCGTTCCCCAAAGGCGGGCTTCTGGTTTCCTTTACATTAGCCAATGTCCAAGAAGCGCAACTGTATGAGATGTGACACGGGGCTGTATGCGGGGCGAGAAAGTCTGCGAGTCGTGCTCGAAGGCGCTTGCGCTACGACGCGGCCTTTCATCGGTAAGCGCCGATTGACGGGCTCTGGAGAAGCGCACAGTGGTGCATGCGCTCATGGGTTGCCTGACGTGCGGTGACCACGGTACTCTCGCACACCGCAACAGATATACAGGCTACTCTGCGAACGCGACGCCCTCTGCACGACCCGAACGCATATGAAACCTACCAAAAATGATGTCTGTTGGGGTCATTTCTTGCCTTGCTCTGTATTCCGCGTGAATGATGTACGTGCACAATTCGGGGCAAGTACACCGCGTGCATCGGCTCGTTGAGGGCATTGCCTCCATCTCTCCTGCTAAAGCTCAGCATGCAAGCACTTGCCGATCCTTGGTGGTCCTGAGGAACCTGCCTACTACCAGCTGTGGTCGTCCACGACGATTTTCTCGTCGTGCAGCGCTTTTGAACGCGCTCGGCAAAGTGCTAGATGCATTGCGCTTTCAAGCGCTCTCTCTCTCTCTCTCTGATCACGAAATCATCGATCGAGGTGCCCTGCAGAGCCCCGACCTGACCCAGATGCCACCGGGGACATCCCAGGAAAGCCACCATGTCGCCAGATCCGTCAATGAAGCAGGCACCACGGCTTGCTCCGTTTCATGACCGAGGGTGGCGAGTGCGCACAGCGTCACCCAGTGTGTGTGTGTGTGTGTGTATGCACGCATCCTCATGCGTACGTCTACAGAGAGCCACATATAGGTGTATACGCATTTCGCTCGCAAAGGGAAAATGCGTCTCATTAGAGTATGTGGAATTTGCTTCGGAATTTCCCGCTGCACAAGCATGTGCCTCTGTCTTGGATGTATATATCACATTGGACTCCTCTTCCGGATACGCACAATGCTGTCTGTGACCAAAGCATGCATGTCAGCTTCAGTGCAAGTGCTTCCGGACGGTACCACTTCTGATCGTATCGCATCGTATAGAACACAAGATCGATTCGGTCAGTGATCCGGCAGTCGCTGAGCCCATCGTCATGACGCAGCGGCACAGGCCAGGGCATTGCAATGCCTTGGCACACGACGCTTCAAAGCGTCGACTAGCCAGCGCTGGTTCGGGGCTCATTATCCTTCCTGGACCCCAACAGGGCGACTTTGAACACATGAGCGCACGAATCAGCGATGCCAATCGGTGCTAGGGATCGTAGGTTCAACGAATTTATCGTTTTGCGTCTGATGCATGAGATGTCTGGGCAGCGTGTCTGCGAATACCAGCTCGGGCTACGTTCCTCCGGTGGGCGCGGCTCTGTTTATGTCTCGCAAGCGTGCACGCTCGCGCAAAGTCCCGCTTGCACGTCGTGCAGCGCAGCGTCGCGTTGGCTAACGCTCCACTCGATGGTGCGACTGCTTCCTCGCTTTGCGAAGCACTGGGCGTGTTCGAAGGCCCTTGTTGGGACGCTGAGCTTCGTCGTTCTCTTGATGGAGGCGTCTGCCGCCAGTTTTCCAAACTCTGACTTTCGCTGGTCACCAAGCTCGTGGGCTGTCGGACCAGCTCGACTGTCTGTGGTGCCCAAGACAGCGCCACGGGTGCCTCAGACTCGAAGGGCTCGTCCATTGAACTCTCCGAAGACGGTCGAGTCACCGCAATGGGTACGCTCCCGGTAACAGGGAAGGCGCGCATGAGCTCCCGAAGTGCGCAGCGCTGTCGGTGCGACGAGCTTCACTGCACGTTCAAGGCAAAACGGTTGAACTGTGGCGCAACGCCCTACCGGTAGCGGTTTGAAACCGGGGCATCCAGGTGGCCCGATTTGGCTTGACCTTTTCTGTCAGGTTGATACAATGATTTATCATAAATGCCAGGCTTTGTTTCAGCTGCGTTGCCTGACGGCTGAATTTGGGATGATTGCCACGACATGGCCGGTGCGCTGCTCAATGAGAGAGAACTCATTCGCGACCAATGCGTTTCAAAGGCAGCGGCGCTAGCGCCTGTGGAAAACGCTACCCCCGAACGAGTCACGAGAGGGATCGACGGAGGCTCCGTATTATCCTGTGAGAATGCACTAAAGTCGGCGGAACGTAGCGGTGTCGAAAGAGGAAGGCTGGTGTTCGCCCTGGACAGCGGTACCAACTGCGCAGCTGAGAGACGACGGCTGGAGTCGTCGATTTGGCAACGTAGGAGTAAACCTGCGCGCATGGTAGAATCAGCGACCAGAACCACGTCCAACTGAATGGGAACACTGAACTCTTTGTTCTGTTTCTGCTTGTCGATTTTCCCGGTGTTTTTTGGTGTCGACCCTGCACTTTTGGAAGTGAAGCAAGAAAGGCACACAGCTTACCAGTTAGTTTACGTTTCCCGGTTATGTTTTTGACGTGACTCGTTTCGCGCTTTGCCGCTGGAACTCGTGACATCCTGGAACAACGCTGCGCAAAACTACCAGAATCGTCATTCCCTGCTCATGCACGAGCCTCCACGGTTCACCTTCGCTTTCCAAGTAGCATACGCAAATCACGCAGTGTTCAAGTATTTGATCTTTGTGTTTCACTGCAAATCGTGGGCGCTTCAATTCGTGTCGCTGGACTGAAGATGACCAGTACACGATATCGTTGATTGAAGACCTTTTCACATGCTCATGCCGAAAGTTCATTGAACTGTTCGAGTCGAACAATGAACTCTGCTCGAAAGACAAATCCCTCTCTATTTTCGGTCGTCGAAGGATCAGCATTCGACTGCAGCATGATACCGCTGACGGGATGTGATCCCAGAGGCGCCGGTCTCTTCCGTTCACAAACGGAACAGCGTCTTGGACTTAGGCTTTCGCGATGGCAACGATCGCTTCCAGTAGAGACATCGTCATCGCTTGCCACAGAGGGAGCGTAGGCGGATCGAGATTTCTCGACCCGTCCTCCAGCACAGGATTTTTTTCCGATACCCGTTTCATCATGGATACCATTGCGTTTCACAAATCCTGTATTGACTAGCACGGCGGATGCCTGTACGTCCAGCTGGCAGCTGCGTAGTCGCCGAGGAGATCACCTACGCGAAGCTCGTGTTTGTAGATTGCAGCGCTGGACGCGGAAACGGAGTGCATCGAGGAAAGGTATCTGTACTACTCCAGGTCATGCACCGAGCGATGAAGCACGCTTTTTCGCGCTACAGGTCTGCTCTCGAAGGAGGTGTTGTAGTGGATATACGGGAGCTCCTGATCACAGACAAGTGTCCCAGCTGCAAATGGCGTACCGAATCCGCATGCAGAGAAGATCACCATCGCAAGCGAAGCGTAGGTCGTAACCGCAGCCTATGAGTTGAATGTCGTAGAGAACTTGCGGAAGCAGCGGACTCGGGACTTGAACGCCGCATTCAGTGTCGTTCGACTGCCGAAACCCGGCCTGACGAGAAACGCGAGACCGGCATATTGCAAGGCGCGAACAAGATAGAGGAGAAGGTAGCAGCGGTTTAGACAACCCGTAAAAGTTGGTATTCATCATGGTGAGAAGAGACCCAAACGTTTGCGTGTACGCATGTGGTAGGTTTCCTGACCCGTTCTCATCTGACATGGATGCAGAAGAACCGTGGCCTTCTCGCAGGTATGCGACAGCAACTGCGCGTGCTAGCGGTCCAGCTTACTTGTCCCGATCTCACACGAGAAACAGTTGATCAACGGAAGGAAAATCTCTCGCGTCCGTACAAGGTAAATATATGCAACCACGCAGAGGACGCCTCCAAGCTTTTTTTTCTGAACTGGCCGACCGCTATCGGTTTCAACTTATCCAGGCATCACTTTGGACCAGAGAGGTTGTCCCACGAAGTTTGCTCGCCTCAGATCCTCGGGTCTCATCTTGAGCACTGCACATCGTCTGGTATTCATAGCAGCGTTAAAGTCTCGGTTCACGAACTCTATGCGGTGATCGCCTCTGGTTGAACTCACCAATGCGGGGATTGTTAGAACTCGCGCCCTCTGTGCCACTAGAGTCTTCTGAGTGTCCCGTCGGGGAAACAGCTTGTCTCGTCTATCTCCCCTGTTCTTCTGCTTCTTCTTTTTCGTCACTTGCTCTGCTTCGCTCCATGGTCGGCAAGAAGAAGATTTTCGTCGAGTTTTTGTCGATCCTGGCAATGAAGGGCCCTCCAGGATTCCCTACTTCCATGTCCATCCCTTTCCCTAGAGTTTTTTATGTTTGAACTTGAACGCATTCGATCCCGTCTATTATAAACCGCGAAAAAGCATTTGATGACACCCACCTTCACGTGGAACACAACTGAGGTAAAAGTCTGCATGCGTCCGCAACCGCCGTCGATACATTAGGCAACGAACGCCTCAAAAACCTCCCAAACGTTGTTGTTACGGTTGCAGTCCAGCTCTGGCAAGCTGCTTCATCAAGAATAGGACGACTCTTCGAACGAGGTGCTGACTGTCGTCGCAGGCGCCACGATTCAAGGCGGCCGGTTGCCGTTTCCCAAAAGTCGACGCGAGGCATCCCTGATCCCGGAGTTCTCTCGTATCAGGCTTGTGGGTTCGTCACGTCGGGGGCGCAAGTGATCTTCCATGGCTGCTCTCAGTGTCGAGCGTAACCTGGAGCAAGTCCTGCATCAAACTCGGGAACAAGTAGACGCTGGCGTGTGGACGTTGGAAGAGGCAGCACAGTTACTGCAGCGCCGACGGGCCTGGGAGTGCTCCCTCGCGCGCCTGAAAACTGGGAAAACTGCGGTTGAACAACTCCGTGATACCTTCAAGTCGTATATCACGTATGAAGTCGCGGTCCTGGAACTCATCAGACATCGTTTTGGCCGTCTGAAACGGAGCCGTGAACCCCAGCGGCCCGCAGCAGGAGCGACCGGGCTGCGGCGGCCCCGCGCCCAGCAGTTCAAAGTACTTGGGAAAATGCGCCAACGCGTTTTCCAACTTTATGAACGTGCCATCTCTTGTAGGTCGTTGCGGACTGATGAGTCGTTGTGGCTTGCCTATATGCGGTTCGCTGCGCGTACCGGAGAGGTGCGGAAACTGCGCCCGATACTGGTACGTGCGATGCACCAAGTAGGTCCCTACTCTGCGCGTATTTTCGCAGTTGCGGCCGCTCTTGAGGCAGATGTTTGTGGTTCCATATCGACAGCACGGGCGGTTTATTTGCGGGGCCTTCGACATCACGACCAGAATGCTGAATTATGGGCGCAGTACGTGATTTTCGAGGTCACCATGGCCCTCAAACGTATCGGTCGTGAAGCCGTCTTGCACGACGTGAAGCGTCAAATGCCTGATGCGGCAGTTTGGCAAGTTCCACGAACGGTGCGATGCTATGCGCTTACAACGCTCACGCTAGCGGAACTGCGTCAGCAGTTTCACGACTGCCTAGAGAGCATGTTGAAACAGGTTGGAGGTATTTGGCAAGAAGATCCAGCGTTCTTAGCTCATGCAATTGGCGTGGACAGAGCTCGACCTGCACCCGCAACGCTGGAAGCTGGTCTCGGTGTGTCCGACCCGGCGATGCTTTCCGCGTCATAGTACGCAACTTGACCTGCGGAATCTGAGGCATGACGCTGCGTTCGGTGTATCCACCTGTTTGATGTGTCGACCGGTCTCCACGTTGCACAACGACGTTTCGTCGTCAGGAAGCGTTGCATGAACAAAGGCTTCTGCGCAGTCGCACTGGCACATGCCATGGCGGTACGCTGCGGTAACTGGGCGACATGCGTCGCCTGGAAGCTATGATACGAGCGGTCCTTTCAAGATGGCGGCTGCATCCGCTGGCGGTTTCTTCCAAGGAGCACTCTTGCACCCGCATGGATTGGAAGCGGTGACGAAGCGAACTCATTTGCCGGTCCTCAGCGCCTCGATCGATTCCGGTTCATAGCTATTGACTGCGCATGAGCGCTCTCGCCGTGACGCACTGCACTAAACGTTTCGGTTTCATGGCAGTGACCGCAACCGCTGCGTCTCCACTGACCGAGACGCACGTTGCCATGACTCCGACATAGAGCTGCGTTTGTACAGAGCAACGTCATTGCCGAGGGAACGATATACTCTTCGCGGATAGCAATGTGTTTCTGGGACACAGGGTGGTACGCTTTTGCGCTTGAGCAGACGCATGCAGCGATGGCGGCACTCGGTAGTGTGTTTCATCGCTTGTCCAAATCGTACGAGATGAGCGTACCTCGATGCGCGTGTACCGCAAAATGTTTTCTCGTGGATACGTCCGCCACTGGATGGTGATCCTACCAAACGATTCACTCAGCGGTGGGTGCGGGGGTTCCGCTCCGAGTACAACGTCCTGTATCCATGCTGTTCTTTTGAGAAGCGGTATGCGTTCGCCAAACATGCTTCCAAGACGAAGTCCTTGAATATATTCGAGGTATTTACGAGCCCTCATTGAACGCAGATGCGCTCAAGATCTAATGGACCGCAAAGCATCCCAAACAGCGTGGTTGCATCGTGGTGCTAGGATTTAGAGCTGCCGAGGCCCGCCGGCGGCGACCTGCCCGAGCATCGCAGACTCGACACTGTTCCGAATACTTTACTGGTCCACACGTTCACGGTTGCAAATCAGGTGCTACGGTTTGTTTCTGGCACGACGTATGTGCGTACCTTGCGTTCGTCACCTCGAATCGGATGCAGCACCGCGTATAGCACATCAGCGTGTCACCGGCATGCTCTGCATACAACTGCACTGGGGCGAGTTCGCGCATAGCTTCAGATACGTGTCCTGTAAATGCCAAAGCAGCTCGTGAACGAAATGCGGTCCCGATAGCTGTCCATATGGCTAGAACAGCTACTGCCGGACGTCCAATTTCAGCACCAACCGTTCCGGTATTCCAGTCGCGGATCTAAACCACCGTTGTACGTGACTGGCATGTTGCTCACCGATCACGCTTTCCGTGCGGCCATCTCCTGCCGAAGGAGATCTCGCTCGCTTCGGCCGAGGTACTTGCAGTCCTCGTGCTGCACCAGATAGCGACCGGGTGTGTGACATTTGAAATTCTTCCCTTTGCAATTGTCGTACTCCTCGCCACCATTGTTCAAAACGAATTCGAGCTCTTTCGCCAATAGCCGGATAAAATAGAGGTTCTGCTCCTCGGGATTCCGCAGCATGAGCTCGCCGGGTGCAGAAGTCCAATCCGCCTTGGCGTTTAACTGTTTCGCGTACATAATATAGACCTGCGACCAGTCAGCCGGTGCCCGGTACAAGATTTCGATGTATTGGTCAGTAGCTTTGGTCTGTTGTCGGCGAATTTCATCCATATCCACGTCACCGCGCCGCTGTAGACCACGAATACTCACAACATAGCGACCCGGCTCCGTAATGACGTAGTTCTGCCCACCGTTATTGTCCCAGTATCGTTTCCCGTCCGTTATCGCAAACTCTAACCGTTTGCAGCCGGAAACTCGGAAAACTCGAAACCCCTCTCGAATGTGACTCGCATCTTCAAACCGGTAAGTTCTGTTCGGCGTCCACTTGCCACCGTCTTTTGAAAAGATGATGTAGACGTTCTCCAGCGACGGCATGGAGTGGAATATTTCAATCCACGAGTTAGGGTCGTTCACAGGACCGTTCATATTCGGACTGCTCCCAGCAGTTTCAATATTTCGCTGAGACATTCCAGCTATCACACCTAACCTTCTAGTGTTTCTCACGAACTCTGCCCGTCGGCAGCTCGCAGTCGTCGAAAGCACCAGGAGCGGAACGCCGTCCAGCACACACACTCGACTCCATACCAGCGCCGAAATCGCCGCCGCCGTCGTCGTTGCTGCAGCTGCCGCCTCCCATCGATTGATTTCTTTCTTTCATGGACAAAACTGGTACACTGGCCAGCGTTCTCTGATTGTACGCTTTGCTTTTTCATCGCACAGGGAAGCATCCGTCAAACCGCTTACGTCAGAGTTCCATGACCCATACTTCTTCTCGGATACACTGTTCATTTCATAGGTTCTATCGTGTGTCGAGAGCGTGCCCTGAGCGTCCGCGAGAGCGCCTATAGCGCCGATACGGATGCAGCAGGGGGCCTGAACGACTCTTCCATGTCACCGAGGGCGTCAGCTCGGGGTGTGTCTCAGTCGACGCTTACATGAATCGCATGGCTCGTTACTGCATCGACAGCCGGTGTATGCCGGCATGCCGTCACTACACGACGCACTTGAGAAGCTCGCCATTCAGCACGGAACCTGGGTGGTGCGTGACCCTTTGGCAATCAATCAATCATCTGTCTGTGTATCTGTGTGTCTATGTGTCCGTGTGCCAGTGTGTCTGTGTATCTGTGTATCTGTTTGTCTGTGAGCGTACGTGCGTGTCGAATCGGTCACCGCTTCGCAATGCCGGCTACCGCTCGACGCCGTCTTGTTCATTGCTGCGCCGATCGTTTAACATGCGTGCGCATCCAGTTGGACGAACTTTCCACCTTGAAGGTAGCCTGTGGGTTTTTTGGTCATCACCAAGCGTCGTGGGTCAAAAAGACGTCCGACAGGTACCAGGTTTGCGCTCTATGGGGGCGATCGCCCCGTGCAGCCCCGAATGAAAATCCAGCGCGATCGGCTCCTGGGCGCGGCGGCGCGGCGCGCAACGCTGCGCGATCGATCATTTTTGAATCCCGTGGCAGGTCCCGGAGTCCCGGATAGCGGTGTCTCCTCTACTGTTTGCTCAGCAGGGGCGTTCCTCGGGAACTCGCGTACAAACCAGTAGCGCTCGCTGAGCAGCAGCTTTTGTGATTGTGCTGAATCACTAGTGGTTTGCTCCCTAACTCGCTATTGGCACCTGCTTTACAGCTTCGCGAAAGCTATGAACGCAGCGACACCACGCGGTGGAGGCGTTCGTTTCGAGCCCTTCGTGGCGGCGTACAACAACTCGACCCCCGAGGCAGTCTTGGCGTTGGCGCCTACGCCAGTACGAGCACAGCTCCAGAATCGTTCCGAGACGCCCAGTGGTGCTCGACTTCGAAGCAGCAGTGGCGGAGCAGGTGCAGACTCCGTACCTGATGCGCTGTCGAACGCAGTGGAAACCGTGGACCTGTTGCGTGACTTGGTGGCGGTTTTCCGCTCCGAGGAGGACGTTCAAATAATGGAGGCGTTGGCCTCTCTCGAACAACAAATCGACGATACGGTATTGGAGCGGCAACAACGAGCCAAGGAGTCGCTGGTACAGCTTGCGAGACAGGTTGACGCCGCCAGACAACGCGCGACGCCGCCTGAGCCTGAACATCTGCATCAGCAGCGGGTCGAGGAACGCGAGCGGGTGAAACGCCTCATTATTGAGCGGATGCTAACTGCCGAAGAGCGCAGCAAAGCGCTGCAAGCGAACTTGCGCGAGCTGGATGCGGAGTCCTCGGAGGTGCAGCAGGCGCTGGACCGGTATCGGCAGCGCATTCAAACTGATATTCCGAGCCTCAAACATGCACTGAGTTTATATGTCACGATAAGTCGTATCCGTTGGAACTACCGATGCGATCAGACGTACATTGAGGGATACGTGGCCCAGGAGCGTGAGAACGACGTGCGTCCATTCCGATTCCAACACGGAGATGCGGTGGCCACTGCCGACCGTCTCTGGGCGCTTATCGAGCCGTGAAGAGCGCTCGGTGAACTGCCAAGGCGCAGCAACGAAAAGAGCGCACTTGTCTGGAAGCGCCTTTGAGCACTGCGCACATTTCGCCCGGCCTTGGGTGATCCTATTCACTTGTGTGTGTGTGTTTTCACTGTCTGTCTGCGGTATTGATTGATTCAAGTCGGCAGCTGCGCCCCATTCCTGCTTATGTACTGGATGCAGCAAGCACACATCTGAGCGAATCTTTTCGTCGTTCCCGAGGCTGTTTCCAGTGCTAACAGCCTCCAGGCAACCCCGATCCATACAAGGCTGCACAGATTCCGTTTTTCCGCCACGGTGCAGGATCCCAGGCATTCACCACCGTGGTCGCCGCATACGCCCCTGGTACCGCTGTCTTCTGCGCCCTGTTCACCACTCGTCTCGTACGCGCGTGACCTGTATTCCCTGCTCAAACGCCTAGGCGCCGGGCTTGAATATATCGTCAAAATGCGCCGGGTCGATCATCGGCAGACGCACGGACACCGACATACCTACAACAGGCGTCCGGCGCGAGCGATATAGCTCTCGCAAAAAATACATTGCCGCCCCATCGTACGCGTTCAGAATATCCGCGATAGCCTGCAAATGCTGCACATACTGCTCCTGGGTCAAACGGAACGAAGCCTGCAGCGTGTGCTCCCACATCACCTGCATGTACAAAGCATACTTGCCGATAACATTCCGTCGCACAGGCTGAATATCATACTCAAAACCATAAAGATCCCGCAAAAACTGCCGCAGCGAGGGTCCTGTTAACGGCAGGTACCGCTCACGCAGCAGCGCTTCGAGGTTCTGCTGCGACATGCCCCGCCGCAGCGTCCGCTCCGCGAACGGCGCCGGACGCACCGCTGAGCGGTCCCTCATATCCGGAAACGAGGCCGCAAAACGCGCTTCCAGCGCTGCAACTGCAGCTGCCAGCGGGTTCCCGCGCGGACGCCGAGCAGACCCGCGCCGTTTCTCGCCGCCCCCGGCGGACGCATGCCCGTCGCGCCTGCCGGGCTCGTCCGCGTCGTCCTTTGGTCTATCCGGAGTCGAGTCTGATGACGAAGAAGGAGGCGACCCCTGTGCCCGCAACGCAAGCACACCAAGCACAAACATGGGGAATACTCAGCACCACAGAAAAACCGGACTGTGCGCAGCAGCAGCAGCAGCAGCAGCAGCAGCAGCAGCAGCAGCACCGAAAGCCAGCGTTACGAGACAACAAAGAAGCAGGCCTCAGACCTCTTTCTCGCGCTGCAGCAATCTGCACCTCGAATTGACGCCCTGCAGCTGCGATGGCGTCAGCGACGCACGCACCGCATGGCGCGGCTGCCGTTCACATGCGCCTGCACGCGCGCCGCCGTACGCATCGCTGCGTGGCGTCGATCACGCACAGGCTACCCGCCGGTGTGACGGTTTGCTTCACGCATGACAACGCTATATATATCAATTTAGGCGAACTTGGATCGATATCTGCGACGGTGGCTTTACGGCAAGCGACGTTCCAAGCGCCAATACCGCTGCCTCGAATGGATAACTGGCATGATGGCCCGCGATCGATCGATGGATCGATCAATTGGCTCCGCCGTCCATCGAAAGCGTTGGTCTCCGGCTGGGCAGCGCGTTACGCTCGCCCTGGAGTTTCAACCGAAGATTGAGGGTTCGAGTCCCTTCCGTCGCGTTGACTTTTGCCACCCACGCTCATGAGCCAAGTCAACCCTTTACACTACAACGGAGGTGCCGTATTCGCAGCAACCGGTAACCAGTGTGTTGCCATCGCTGCGGATCGGAGGTTTGGACAAGCGCAGCTCACGCTGGCATGCGACGCAAACCGTCTGTTCCGCGTCCACGATCGACTGGTGCTGGGACTCACTGGACTCGCGACCGATTGTCTAACACTAGCAGAACGCGTGCGGATGCGCACGAACCTATATCGTTTAGGAGAGAAACGCGAACCGAAACCTGCAACCATTTCAGCGCTGGTTTCCGCGCTTCTCTATGAGCGCCGCTTTGCACCGTACTTTGTCGAGCCGGTGATCGTCGGTTTGTCGGGCGATAACAAGCCGTATTGCTGCTCCATGGACCTGTTGGGCACGCCCATGGAAACCGATGAGTTCGTAGCTGCTGGTACCTGTGCCGAGTCGCTTTACGGGACGGGGGAAACCTTCTGGCGTCCGGGTCTGGATCCCGAGGACCTATTCGAAGTTACCGCCCAGTGTATGCTTGCCGCGCTCGACCGCGACTGTCTCAGCGGCTGGGGTGCGGTCGTGTACGTCTTGCACAGTGAAGGCGTCACCGTGCGCGAGCTCAAGGCACGCATGGACTAGGCAGAGGCGGTGGTGGTGGTGGTGGTCGCGGCTACGGCCTCGTCCATCGCCGCAGCTGCTGGACCCGCGTGCAACTCGGACTGTCCGGAAGACGATGATGATGACGTCGTCGTCGTCGTCGTCGTCGTCGAAACGCGCGAGGCGCTGACGGTGCGCGTCACCGTCGACGAGCCTTGCACGAGCTTGGTTCGAAAGACGACGTTCGCGTGCTCGAAGAGCGCTGGTTTCAGGCTCACGATGATGAACTGGCTGTCGCGGAAGGATTGACGAATGACCTGGCCTACATTTTGCGTATGGCTGAGGTCGAGCGCCGCATCGATCTCATCGAGAATGTACATAGGCGCGGGCTTGAACTTGAGCATAGCCAACACGAGACTGAGAGCAACGAGGGAACGCTGGCCACCGCTCAGCTCTGTGAGGGAATCCTTCCAGGTATTGCCCATCGCGACCTTGAGCACGAGGCCATCGAGCATCGACTGGCTTTCCGGTACGCGATCTAGACGAGCATCGGCTCCGGGGAGCAAGGTAGAGAAGATTGCACTGAGATCGCGGTTCACTCGTTGCCAGGTGGCCTCGAGCGCCAGACGTTTCTTCTCATCGAGGCTGCGAATAGCCGCGTAGATTTTTTGCTTATCATTCTCGATGATGCGTTTCTTATTCATGAGGTCCTGATATTCTTGCTCAGACTTTTCAAAGAGACTCAGTGCTCGCCGGTTGATCCGTTTCCCGAGACTCTGATTCTCTGCAGTCAACCGGGCGAGTTGTTGACGGGCCCGCCGGATCTCCTCCGCGTCCACCACGGACACGTCACCCGCAGTGCACGACAGGTTTGGATGCTCGGCCTCGAGCGCGACGGCCTGTTGACGAGCATTCGCGAGCGTCTCGTCGAGATCAGCTAGCTGCAGCCGGAGACGTTTGATTTCCAGCGAAAGCGCCTCGTCCTGACTAGCTAGCGCACTTAGGCGCTCTTGCCGCACTGCATGCTCTTGTGCTTGCGCCGAGAGCGCCTCTCGGCGTTGCCGGAGCGCCTCCTGCTGTGAATAATAAGCAGGCTCGAGCTCCTTTTCCAGACGATTGCTTTGCTCGGTGAGGTCACGTTCCAGTTGAGCAATGGTTTCGTTGCACTGTGCTAGACGCTTCTGCACATCGTCAAGTTCTTCTCTGGAGGATTCGAGCTGCTGGTGGAGGCGCGCAAGCTGGGCCTGTTCGTCTTGCCAGAGACGCTGCAGTTGCTCGGCAGATGCCTTGGCCTCGGCGAGGTCCTGGGCGCCGACATCGGCACCGGAATCGAGTTCAGCGAGTCGTCGCTCAGCTGCAACTCTTCGCGCTCCCTGTTCTCGAAGCTGTGCCTCTAAACTCGCAACTTCATTCTTGTACCGGATCAAGGGCTCCGCAAGCATGCGCTCCCTAATGGCCTCCACCGCTTGCTGCTTCATGGCGAGCTCCGTGCTCAGACGTGCATGCTGATCCGCTTTTTGCTCCAGGTTTTGAAGATCCTCCTCGGTCCTCGCCAGTGCACGCTCTCGTATCTGCAGCTCTGCACGCAAACGCTCAAGCTCTGCGAGCTGGATCAGAAGCGAAGCGACTGCGCTCTGGGAGCCTCCGGTCATGGTACCCTGGGGGTCCACGAGGTCGCCGTCTTTCGTCACCGTCCGACACCGAATCTGCTCCGAGAACGCCATCTGTTTGGCCTGATCCAGCCGGTCGCAAACTAGCGTTCGTCCGAATACATAGCGCATGGCAGGCTCGAGTGCTTCATCAAAACGGACAAGCGACAGGGCCAGGTTGCCTCCGGCCTGACGAGCGGCTGCAACGCGTTCTGGCTCCAGCACCTTATCGTCGATCCGGTTCAAGGGAATCATGGTGACTCGACGAGTGAGCTGGCCGCGCTCAAGCAGAAGCTTGCCAGTCTGCTCGTTGTCCACAATGACGTAGAACAGCTTGGAACCTGCAGTTATTTCAATGGCTACCGCATATTCTGGATGCACCAGTTGCACTAGTCGGGCAACGACGCCTTTGACGCGGCTGCTTTCGAAGGTCGGCTCCGGGTTCTGGTAGGTAAAGTCAATAGCAGCCAACCGAGCGGAGAGACGATCCAGCTGATCGCGAAGGCTATGCACGGCTTGCTCCTCGCTCTGACGGAGTTTGCGGAGTTTCTCTGCGCCATGCTGGTCGTAGTCCAGCTCATGCAGCTGGAGCTTGACGGAAGAAACCGCCTTTTCCGCTTTGGCGAGTTCGGACTCGAGCGCTCGCACAGCAGTGGCTCGCTTTGCATGTTTCTCGAGTTCGCTCTTCGCTCCCGCAAGAGCAATTTTCGTAGTTTCCTCTTCTGTACGAGCGAGCGCCAACTGTTGCCGCGTCGAAGTGATGAGTTCGGTACGCGAACGAAATGCGGAGGCTTCAGAGAGCGTTTGCCACTTGTCGTTGGCTGCGCGGGCCTCAAGGCGGCGCTTTTCAACTTGCGGCTCAAATGTTTCGATACGAGCGGTGAGTTGCTCAAGCGTCTTGGTGAGATGCTCCTGAGCCTCGATCATCTCGGTTTGCTGCGCTTGTTCCCTAGTCAGTGACGCACGGAGGTGATCGCGACGAGCTCGCTCCTTCACCAGTTCCCGATCAAGAGCGGCGAGCTCCTTTTCTTGCTGCTGGAGCTGTCGGGCCTCTCGGTCGTGCTGACTACGTTGCGCTCTGTGGCTTTCCGCACGCAGCGCATTGATTGCCTCGTGGTTCTGCGCTTGTTCCGCTTCGTGCTTCTCAATCTGTGCGACCAGCTGGGCTCTGTCCTGCTCGAGTTGCTTGACATGCTCTCGCGCTTGAGCGTATGCTTGTAGGGCGACAATACGACGCAGACGCTCTATCTCTGCATTGTTCGCCGACCAGTGCAGAAAACGCTCTCGTTCATCCCGGAGCTTTACCAGAGACGGGGTTATCTCCTCAGCCAAAAGCGTATTAATTTCCTCGACCTTGCGCTGTTTTTTCTCGATAGTCCGAAGCGCAGCTGTCTTCTTGGCCTCGTACATACTGGTACCGGCAGCCTCTTCGAGCATACTCAACAGCTCGAGTGGCTTCATCTGAATGACTTTGGTGATCCGCCCCTGCATGATCAAAAAGTGCGGATTGTTCACATTCAATTGTACCGAGTGAAACAGGTTTTGAACCTTCGCAGGTTGCGCCACGTGCCCGTTGATGAGGTACTTGCTGCGTCCACCGAGCGCCACTTGACGGGTCACGGTTATCTCGGGAGAGTCCTCGTAGCCGACCGGGGACGACGACGCGTCGGTGTTGTCGAATACCAGCGTCACAGACGCACGCTGGACACCGGCCTGCCCGTTCTTATAGATAAGCTCGTGAAGCCCATTGACCCGCAGCGACTGCAGATGCGTCATGCCCAGCACGAAGCATATGGCGTCCAGTATGGCCGACTTGCCACTGCCGTTTGGTCCACTAATTGAGTTGAAGTGTGGATCTAATCCGGATAAAACCATCCTATGCGCATAGGATTTGAACCCATCCAAAATAATCTCTTTTAAATACATGGCTATAGCGGTTGTATGGCGTGACGGTCAAGCCGCACGCACGCGAACAAACAAGTACACGAACGTGCGTTACCGCAACGGTCATGAGGAATTTGAACCTGGCACCTGACGCGCGCGGCGATCGCAGGCGCCGCGTCCCTTTGCCTGGTGTCCATTTTGATCAAGAAGGTAAGAAGGTTTGAATATGGACATCATGGACTGTGCGCAGCACTCCAGCAGCCGTGTCGCTGCTGCTGTTGCTGCTGCTGCTATAGACGTGCAGTTCGACACCTGGTACACCAACTCAGAAGACTTCGAAACGGGTCATTCAACGTCGGTGCACTCATATACGTTTGCACTAATGTCCTAGTGTCCACAAAAAGAGCATTTGCAGGCTTGTTCTTTGGCTGCTTTCTTTTTTCCCTCTAATAAATTCGACCTGACAAAGCACCCGTTCGTCGTGTAACTTCAGCCCCGTTCTTACCATTACATGGATGTTGATGGTAGCCTGCAAGTTCTGATTTTGCAGCTTCCTGATGGTTACATGCATTTCGGGCACTGGTGGAAGTGGCGATCAACGATTCACTTGCCAGTTTCGTTCTCTTGATCCAGAGGCTGAGTACGGCATTCGCTGTGGTGACACGCGTATGTGATTAGGTATTCGCAAATGCCCGCCACGACGCCTCCTTCGAGCGCCGCCCTGTAGCACATGAATTCTTGCTGCCTGGTTCGGTACAAGAGCCCGACGAGTCCTGTGCACTCACCTGGATGCCGTCCTCTGGTTCCACGCGTGGAGCCGTGCCCCGCGATCAGGGGCATGTTCGAGGCGATCCCGTCAGCGAGGAATTTGTATGCTGCCTGTGCATATGCACGATGTACCATGCCACAGAGGATTGCGGTATATGATGTTCTCCATGATGGAGCGCGTACTGGATGGCAACATTCAGGCTGGAGAACAAGTCGATGAATGTCGGACTGTGGACGAAGCTCCTTCGTCCACAGTGATAGTGCACCTGCCATTGCAAGCTATCGTTGTGATGCCAGAGACCCGAGTCCGACATCCCTTTCCGCGCAAACTTAACAGACGGGAGCGCTCCTCGGACCACATCCTGTGAAAGCATATCATGTCGCAGTCGAATCCGGTCCCGTCGGTAGCCACATGAAAGAGGAGATTTTCCTCGGGAACGGAACCAATTATTTGCTTTGACAATGTCTTCGAAATTGCTGCATGATCTTGTGTACGAGTCGCCAGAACACGATGTCCAGCAACGTGCGTCGTCAATCCAGGGACGCGAACACCACTGCCTACAAGCTGTGTTAAGTCGAAAAGCCGAATCCCTGAAGCATACCTCATTTGGGCATGCTGCACGCGGGGTACGGAGAATCATGGATGCCTGTACGATTAAAAAACTGAATCATGATATCGAATATGTGATGCAATCCTGTTTTTCACGGATATCGCGAATCAACTTGATGTATTGACTTTACGAACGCCCGCTGCGAAGAATGCAACAGACCAATTCGATAAGTCGACCACGCATCCTAGAATGACGTTTGGATCCGCAAGCCCTTTTCGTCGCATAGCATCAATGCAATGCCGTCCATCTCAGACAAAAGTTTAGAGAAAGCTCGATGGCAGGAACGTTACAAGCATCTCAGTGTTCCATGGGAGTCTGACAACCGCAGAGAGCGCTTCAATGAATGGAGGCGATCGACGCTGACATGCGAATGCCGCCCGCAATCAAGCTATCAGCGACTTGTTTTCCGCAACCGCGTCCACACGCCACAAGTCCGGGATCTCTGCCTCTCTGAAAAATACCAGCTCAGTTGATCTATGCATGTTGTGAGGTATCGAACCTGAAAACGCTTGCCACACGCGAAGAAACACACTGCAACACACTCCTTCGGGATGCTTCGGGTATTGAGCGGCGCGCCGGGATCGTTACGGCGCCAGCGTGGCGTCTCGTTCGACACGCCTCACAGCGTCTGAACGTTGTAACTTTTCGTGTCTTTTGACGAGGTCAGTGGGACTTTTGTGGGCTGCAGAACTCGGAGTGGTTTCTTCCGGGTGCCCTGAGGTCGACCGCAAGGTGTCTTTTTTCAGGACGACGGGACTCGAGCGCAGTCGTTGCTTCGGTTTTTTTTGTGGTGCACAGCAGCTGCTCGCTGTGAAGCTGCACCTCTGCTGCCGGTTACGATTCTCGTTAGTCGAAGCCTTGACTTGAGAGACGAAGAGCTTTCATTGTCTAAGGCTGCCGACAAGTTGATTTTAAGGCTACCAACATAGCTAACGTTCGCTGTAGAGACGAACCTGTGTTGCCGGTTGCGATTCTCGCTTGTCGAAGCGTCGACTCAAGGGAGAACCCTCACTATCCAAAGCTACCGACAGCTTTCATTGTCTAAGGCTCCCGTGTCAACGTTCGCTTTAGAGCTGCATCGCGGTGCGTACCTCGACGGACGATATGCGTAGCACCGCAAAGTACGCCGCTATCTCATACTGTGCGATAGGTTTGATTCTAGGTCATGCTTGGCTGACGCAACCGAACTTTTACCGCGCAACGGCCTACCTTTACAACTCAAAGACTGCCAGGTTTTCCGCGGTGAATGCTGGGCTCGTCTCGCTCTACCTTGTCGGCCAGCTTGTGCAGCGTCTTCTGCTCGGTGAACTGCGTCTGGTAGAAGCGGAGCGCCTGCACTTGCGAGCACGCGAATCATTGGTGGAAATGTTCCTTGCGATGACTGTCTTCTCCCGAACAGATTTCCATGCACGGTTTCTCTGCATGTTCGCATGGACCTTTTTTTTGAAGGTTTTCCATTGGCTCAGCCAGGAACGCCTGGGATACGTCGAGCAACAAGTTATCATGCTCAGCCGTCCGCGCCTGACGCACGCTCGCCTAGTCGTACTCTTTTGCTGGTTATTTGTTACCGACGCCTGCATGCTCTGGCACTGTTTACACTTCACGAGCACAAACGGCCCGTCGATCATGGCCATGTTCGCTTTCGAGTACGCGATTTTGCTGATTGGCCTCCTCAGTCAGATCGTTCGCTATGTTGTCTTCATAATAGACGTGTTTGTGTTAACGGAAGGCACCTGGGACGACAAAGGTCTCTGGCTTTTTTATAATGAGCTACTCTCCCTGTTTCTGCAGCTGGCTGCATACCTTGCGTTTTTCACCTATGTGCATTTATTCTACAGTCTTCCGCTGCACATTCTGCGAGACCTAGCAGTGACAGCCCGCACCTTCCGACAGAGGCTCATCGAGTTCATTCGCTATCGCCAAGTGGTGCGATCCATGCACACCCAGTTCCCGAACGCTACGGAGCAAGAGCTAGCCGCCGGCGACCGAACTTGCATCATCTGTCGCGAGGAGATGTTCGGTGGTGCTGGTGCTAAGAAACTCGTCTGCGGCCACATTTTCCATCTGCGATGCCTCCGCTCCTGGATGGAACGCAGCATGAGCTGCCCGACGTGCCGGCGAGATATACGTCCTCTGCGGGCGCCAACAACGAGTGCACGTCCCACTGCTTCATCTGGTGCCGCTACGCACCACGACGACGGAGCGCGGCGAAACGCTCCGGGTAGCCTCAGTACGCGGCCGCAACGAGGCGCGACTGCGCCCATCGAAGCGCCAGCGACGGCTGCACGACGGGTCGACACGTCAGCAGTGCCGGCGAGTACGCAGCAGCGAATGCGCCCTTCGACGGCATCTGCCGACAGGGAGGCTTCCGATCCGGAGCATCACTCCAGAAACGAATGGAATGCACATTCTGGGCGTCCGCCGTGGACCACAGCACGCTTAACGGAGATGCCGCCACCGTCGTCGTCAACGTCAACGCCAGCACCACCACCACCGTCGTCGCCGCCGCCACCACCACCACCTCCTCCTCAGTTGCTTGCGGTGCTCGAATATATCGCACAGACAGCACCGCATGCCGAGGTGCAGTGTTCCCCGCTGCCACCGACGAGCACCCCAGCCCAGCCGACTCGAACGCATACCACACCGGCATCGTACGCGCGCCCTCGAAGTGCAACTATCGAAGATGCCCGTCGACTACAACGGCAGTTGGATGATCTCTCTAGTGTGATGCGTAATCTCATTGAACGACTCGAGCACGAGCTTGAGGACAGGGACGCGGAGCAAATCGAGCGTCGTTGAAGCACGCTTTTCCCCAGGGCTTCTGGACATCTGCGCGCCCTCGCGAAGCGTCACTTTCATGCGCTCCGCTGCACTGTCCACTCGGGGTCCTTCTAGGTTTCAAGATGCTCGCTGTATGCCCTTGGGGAAGGGGTAGCGTCACGCTGCGGCCGTAGAGCGCCGGTCGCTGTGAGCGCCCGCTCGGGAAGTGACGGCCCCGCGTTGCTCCCTTTTTGTGCCTAAACCCGAACGTCGATGATATGCTTCCCGGATGAAGACCGAATGAGTACGCCTTTGCGGAATCGAGTGTCGCAGCCACGGCAGCCGTCCAGAGCCGTGCTGTGCTGCTGAACACTCAGCGATGCGCATGGCTTCAGGTTCTCGACCCCAGTTCGGTGCCGCTCACTCCACCACTTGTATTCCCTGTGCACTCTGCTCTGCCGTCTAACAGCAGAGCAGCCAGCCGCGTGTCGACCTGGGGTTCGCTTGACTCGACGCCAGTCGGTTCTAGGCGCTCAGACATCGGCGCTGCCTCCCGCGGTTCAGAGCGAGCTCTGTCTAGGTCTACGGGGTTTCTGAAACCGGCACTCTCCATCTTTCGGAAACACCAAAGTTGGAAGCTCTCGAATACGTGCGGTCTCGACCGCTGCGATCCGTCTGCGAGCACCTGCGGTGGTGGATGGATGAAGAGCACAGCAAATGCTGCGCTGCACACCGTAGCGAGCATGGTCACCGCCCGCAGCACCCGGTGTGTCCGCGGAAAGCCTGCTGGAGGGTCCACCAGTTCGCCCAACGGCTCTGAACGCGTTTCTAAACGCTTCCAGCCCATGGAGCAGGCCACCACCTCAGACCAAACGTCTCCTGTCTCAAAGAAGGCGCTGCAAATGCTTGCGCTTCAGGTGGTGCAGCAGCGACGCGAGCCGGGATGCCCGTTCGTTTTTCAGCGTCTCGGGCCAGTGCGCCAGACCAGACGCTCATGCAACCAAGTCAGAGGATGATGAGACCGGTCTACCAGCTCCGACTTGCATACTAAAGTGCAGGTCTGCTTCTTATGTCATCAGTACCGTCCATTGGGGGCTATTTTTGTCGAACGCTCCATTTTTCGCCGCTCGTGCATCCGGTTCTTGAGGAGCCGGTCGCTGACGTCGCTCCAGCTCCGGTGTCAGCTGTCGAAAGCTGATCATCGGAGCGTCGAGGTCACGATTCTGTTGCATTCGACTGTTGTCAAGGTGCTCTATGCACGGATGGTGTCTGCGATTCACGAGCACTCTGGTATGCACCCTCGATACCCGCTCCGCGGCTGCTATGCTTGGCTATGGCCAAGTCCTTCCATATGTCCACCATATCCGCTGGTCAGAGCGTCAGTCTGAGCTGAACGAACGCTTGCTTTTTCGCCCAGCATATATCCCTGAGGATTACAGAGAGAGCATGCATCACTCGATGCGCTTCTCTGTCAACGCACCCGGTGCCGTGCTCCGGGATCGCGGGCTTCTTCTGCGGACATCTCCTCGGCGAGGACATTGTCTTATGCACGCGCAAGCGCATGCTGTTCCATTCGATAGAGGATGTGTGGAATCCGACGTCGTCCATGACGATACATGTACCGAGAGGAAAATCCAGGCTGGAGGCCAAACCCGTGAATTTGTATCCGTCTCCTGCTTTATACCTGGGAAGCGATGTCGCACGCTCCACTAGCAGCGATCGCTGGAATGAAAAAAAAGCACGGCTCCAGGGCGCTCTTCACCGGAAATAGAAGAGAAGGAAGTCACAGGAAGCGTATCCCCTGAACGGCATCATATGGCTGTCGAATGCAGTTTCGTCGGTAGATAGAAACACGGGAGGATTTGTCTTTCGAACGGAATCGATTATCTGACGTTACACGATCAGTGAATTTTCCGGATGATCTTGTGATCAAGTCGTCAAGTGACCATGTGCAGTTTTTGTTCCTCGAAAATCGAGCAGCACAAGTCGCTGATCCCACGCGCTCCCCTGAAACAGAAGAATCGACGAATAGAAAAATACCTGATTAGAGTATGGCATACGTAAGGAAAGCAGAAGCGTGGAGACACTTACCTCCTTGTCGAATCGTTATATGCCGGTTACATTTCGGAACTCTTGTTCGATAGCGTTGTGAATCATTCTGATTCCAGCGACGTAATGAATTCCAACGAAAAGGCATCGAAAGAGCCATTTTGAAAATACGACCGAGCATCCTAAAATAACGTATGAAGCCGTACGCCCCGATTGCTCCACTTGGACCATGGATGCTATGCATCTGACACTAGTTCCAGAAACAAGTCACAAGGTAGGAATAAAACACCCAGGTCAGTGTCCCATGGTTATCAAACACGGCTGTCGCTTGACCTCCTAGCGCTGAGCAGCGCAACCACACGACAAGGCCCCCAGACGTGTATCGCTAGACCGCTTTGAAGGCTACTGGTCTGTCTCCGCGGCGTTCGAGCCCAGCCCTGCATACACGCCTGTGGCGCTCTCGCGGGCTAGGGTCTCAGGTCAATACCGAGCGGTATGCGTAGGAGCAATATCACGAACGATGCCCGGAACGCTGCACTAGCGACGCCCTCTGAGATCCAGGGAAACTTGGTTTTTTTTCGAGTCCAAGACGTAGCATCTGTCACTGATGGATCTCCTGTTGCTCTGTGCGGTAAAACCTGGTGCGCTGTTGTGTCTGCCGTTTACGTAGGCATCTCTTCGTGATTAGGGAGTAGGAATGCTAAGCAGAAAGCACCTTTCTGAAGCATGGCGTTCGCTGCACGACGAGTTTCTGAAGCGAAGCTACCGGTGCATAGGCGTACCAGGTATGCACCAAAAGACTCCAAAAACGCTCCATTAATTCTAGATTTTCTTCATCAAATGCTCATTCTGGGTTAGAGATCGTCTCTAGATCCGTGTCGACGGACACGGAACACTGCTGCAGACCCGCGTGTTCTTTCCGCAACACCTGTTGACGTGCTGGAAGGCCTCGCTGAGGCTGCGTAACTGGCGACACGCGTCGCCGCTTGAACAGCGTTCCTAGCAGTAAGCTCGTTTCCAAATGATCGGTTTCATGGAACTGCAATTCAGACCGAGTACCGTTGCCTAAAACGAGCACTCGTTTACCTGGCTCCGCCCTATGGATGTCTTTTCGTGAAAACGCGCGTCCACAAGCGCCCACTGCCTTGTTCGCGCGCTTTACGCTTGATGCTCAGCGAGGTGAACGAGCTCAGCACGTCCGCTCTGTAACCAGGTGACATAGACCCGGTGCTCAGCGTCCCGAACATGCAGCTCTTTCACATTGAGCGATACCAGGGGGCCGTGAAACACCTGTGCGGCCTGGTTGTCGGCCTGGGCCTCGGGGGAGCCGCTCGCGAGCCCCACGTAGACAGCCCCTGAGGTACTGCCCTTGGGTAGGACTCGAACCGCGACCTGGTCGCCTCTGTGCAACTGCATACCGCGATAGAAGAGCGTGCCCCGGGAGACAAACGCATCGGGGTCACCGCCGACGGGAAACTCAGGCATAGGGATCGGCTTTTCGTCAGCAGGTACCGCTGTTACCGCTGAAGGTTGCGCGGCAGCGATATCCGGTGTTCCAGGGCTCAGCGCTGTACCTGGGTGCCCAGCGTCACCGGTGTTCACACGAGGCTCAGAAACCTGCGGAGTACGTGGAGACGCTGAACGCTCCGGTGCATTATCCGGCACTGGAGCGGGAGCGACCGCCTCCACCGCAAACTGGTTCGCTTCGCGTGTCGAAGCATGCTGCGTCTGCAGCGGGGCAGCAGCACCTGCGACTCGTCCAGAGGAGGTATCGCTCTTCGCCACGGACGAGTCTGGCGCTTTGTCTGCCGCTGATTCATTGGGTGCAGATTCCGATTTCAGCGGTCTCGTCATCGCAGGAGAGGACGCTAGAGAGCGCCCGGCTTGTTCAGCGTTGTGCTCGAAGCCTGGATGTACCGTACTGGAGACAGTTCCTACATTCGATCGCGGAGCAGCGGTAGAACTCGAAGACGACGATACGTCGTTTTCGGGCTCCGGCGGTGGGTGCACTGGCCTCTTGTCCCTGGCCGATGTTGGCGGTTTGCGTACCTTGTTCGTGCTGGGCCGCGGCGGCATCCCGGCGTTGGAGCCACGATCACCAGCACCAGTGGGTTCCAGCGGGGGCCGCTTCCGAGGTCGACCACGCTTCCCCGTTGAACGTGCATCCGATGAGGTACCAGCGTCGTGTGCGCCTGCCGAGCCTCGTGCTGCTTTCGGTGCAGCAACATGTCCGGACGTTGGCGTAGTAGAAGCAGCAGTAGCAACAGTAGTAGTAGCAGAGCGTCCGACGGCGCCAGTCCGCGGCTGCTCCGGCGGCAGTTCTCGAGTCGCATTCCCGGGCCGTGCTCCCAAGCGGTGTGCGGGTTGGTCGCGCTGTACCAGACCAACCGCTAGACGAGAGCGCTGTTTCTGGTCATTCCAGTCGATACCCAAGTCACCGGCAGCAGACAACGAACCGTTTCCGATGGCTGCCGTGCCAGCTGCTGGAGCTCGGTGCGCGCTCGACTGGGTCCCGGTCTCGCCGATGCTGCTGCGCTCGTGCGAATGTCGAGCTCCAGTGGACTGCCGGTTAGAGGCGCGAGCCCGAGCGCCCGTTTGGCGACCAGTTGGACCGCTCGGTGCTCGACCGGCGCTGGTCAGCAGCTGGCCGTCTGTAGCGGTTTCGTTTCCAGAGGCACCAGGGGCGCGCCCAGCATGCGCGTTGCCCGCCTTAGCTCTACGACGCAAGGCGGTGATCGCTCGCTGGACTTCACGGAGGTCGTCGGAAGCCTCGCCAGGCTCCAGACCCAGACTCACTGGACGACGTTCCAGCAGCAAGAGGCTCTCTTCTGGCGTCAGGTTCGCAGCCGTACCCATTGCAGCCGGGGAAGCGCCTCGTGGGCGTGCGGGTAACAGTTGATAGGGGACACCAGCAAAACCCGGTGGAATCATAACCGGCGGTTGGCCGAAAAGCACCATAGGATCCCGGTCCAGCTGACAAGCGATTCGATACCGTCGTTGTCGTTGAAACGCTGCTTCCAGCAGGCGCTCTCGAAGCGACTCCTCCGCCACCAGGTACTGGTGCTCGACTTCCCGGAAACGAGCTTGCGCGTACTTGTGCAAATACGCTTGCTGTAGTTCAAAGTTCCGTTGGATTCGATTTTCTAAAGCATATCGCCGTCGTTCCAAGTCCACCAGATCCGCAATGAACATATGAGCCAAAGCAAAAGAATCAGCGTATTCCTTGGGGGTTTCCGCTGCCAGTGCGCCAATGGTTTGTTTCACGAGCTCCATGACCTGTTGTTGAGCCATCTCGAGGCCATTTGTGCCATCACAACTGTTCGCTCGTACCATCTCATCAGTTGAAATGGATCCCTCATTTGACTGGGTCTTTGGAACGGTGGCAGTGTCGGCTGCTGCATCAGCCGCAGCGTCCTCATTGACAGCCACCGGTGCTGAGACAACAGGTTGCGCGCCCGTGTCCTCTACCGCGAAACTGGGCAGTGTTTGCGCTATGCGTACGAGAAGTTCAGCTTCTTCTCGAACGCGTGCTAATGCTCTCTCTAGCTCGAGCTGTTGCTTTGCACGTTCTTCTACGGATAGGGCTGCAATCGACGCAGCGTTCTCGTCCTCTGCAACTGAACCTTCGCAAGGACCAGAAGCAGGAGCAGTAGAGCGGGCAGCGCCTGGAGCATTGGCGGATGGTGCGGCACGGCTTGTGCGTCCCGTTGTTTCCGCTCGAGATGCATTCAGTGTCGATTCACTCGAGAATGCATCATCATCATCATCACCATCGTCACCTGCATCATGATCTGTACCGATGCTGGTTTCCGATACCGAAGCAGATCCTGAGGCTGTCTGCTTCTCTGCGGTTCGTTCCGTCAACGCTCGTGTACTGGCACGAGCAGCTCGTTTCGCAGCGCTCTGCGAGGCTTGCCCGCTCCGACGCGAGCGCCGAAGACCCACCAGCACCGCCATGGCATCCTTGTCAGACCGCTGAGCAAGTTGCTCCGACGAACTAGAGTCCTCATCAGCGGACTGGTGCTGCTCCGCTGCGGGCATGTGGACTGACGCTGCCTTTCCCTGAGACGAGTGCCCTTTTGCTCGCTCTCTGGTGCTGGACGTCTGACGAAGGTTTCGTCGCAATCGGCTCTGAGCCTGCTCCTCTCCTGCCGCTGCCTCTGGTTGAGTTTGACCCTGACCGGGTGCCGAGCTTTCGACGAATCGCTCTTTGGAGCTGCTGCGGCTGCCGCGTCTGCTCGGCTGAAGTGCACCGACTTTCGACCCGGTGCGAGCAAGCTTTGCAGACTTGGGCGCTGAGGCGGCCTTGGCACTCGCGTCCACTGAGCGACGCTTGCGACTGGTCATTGCTGCGGAATCGTTTCGTCGTTCGGTGCCTGCTCACGCCCGCAACGGTATGAAACTGAAGCGGTGTCTCGATGCGTAGCAAGCGCCTGGTCGCTTGCGTCTCAGAGGTCACGTTTCCGAGCCGCTGCTCGTGAACGCAACGCTGGACGCTTTTGAAAGCGCACCCACGAAAGTTTCCGACGAACACGAGTGCCTCAATGAAAGGTGACCGTGCAAGATACCAGGCGAATGTTCGACAGGAAGTAGCTAGGGATACGCCTGTAGCCACAGCAGCGGCAACAGCGGTAACAGCTTTTCGTAGCCGTATGCCCCGTTCCCGAAGCGCAACACCCTGGACAGGTATTCGACTCGGAGTCGGGCGCTGCGCTCTATTCCACGCTATCAAGACGTCTCTTGGGTTAGAGTAGAGACGGTTCGGCAGACGTGTCGCTTAAGCGTGCTGATTTCCTTAGAATCCTAGCGTCTACGAAGGCGGCTCACAGCGCTATCGTTGAGGCTTTGGACGCGTTCTGGAGTAGCAGCAGCAGCAGCAGCAGCAGCAGTTTGTTTCCCGGGCACTGCGAGTTCCGAGTCCAAGAGCTGAAATCGCAACGTAAAATCGCTAGAGCTTGCCCTTCGACTAGAGTATTTCGTTGATCGAGTTGGCTTCGGTCTTCACGAAGCGTACCCTGTGCTGCTGAACGAATCTGGCGTGGTGGCTGCTTCCAAGGCCACAAAGCTGGGCGGAGCGTCCTGAATACCCAACGAGCGCTGGTGCTCAGTCTTTGATTACCACAGCATCTCAACTCGACTGGTGACTCGAGCTACGAGCAGGAATGCTCGGACGCAACCAGCATCCACTGGCGTTCGCTGCCTCAGCCGTGGTGCCAGGCTCACGTGCTCAGGCGCTAAAGAGTTTGAAAGTTTGTGGGGTCACCAGCGCAGAGGATGCAACCTGGATTTTAGAGACCATTCAGCGACGACTTTCCGTTCAAGTCTGGATAGGTTGTGTGTTGTGGCCGCACTCGCGACGTTGCGTCTCGGTGAGGGAGGCTCGCGACATCGCTGCTGCTGTTCTCGAGACGGCAGCAAAGCTGGGAACGCCCGCTCGGACGGTGGCTGTGTTTGTTGATGAGGACTTGTCTCGAATACGACAGGTATGCACCGACGCGTCGATAAACGTTGCTCAGCTGCATGGGTCCCTGGACTGGCAGGAGCATGTGCTCCGAGCGATGGACTCCTGGCCTTCCTGGTTGGACTACGCTCGTGTTCTGCGGCCCGATGAAGCAGCACAGGAGCCATCGAAGCGAGCGATAACAACCGCTGATGGACGTCCACCCTGCTATACGTTGATCGACCCAGGTCGTGGAGACGGGAAGCCCTTCGACTGGCGCAAGTTCTCGAACGAACGCGTTTTGGGTCCCGATCCAGGTCTTTGGATGATTGCTGGCGGTTTGCATGCCGGAAATGTGGTTGAGGCCGTACGAGTCACCAATGCACCGGGTGTTGATGTTGCGAGCGGTGTCGAGGTCAGCACCGACGGTCGCAGGAAGCACGAATCAGGAGAAGGCTCTGCAGACGCGTATCCGCAGCACAGCGGTAGGGTGTATCGGCCGCGCAAGGACCCTGCTCGTCTTGAGGCCTTCTTGGATGCACTTTGCAGCGTCTACGGTGGTCGCATGATCTAAAGGCAAGCGTAGGCGATGACTCGGACTGCTTCTGATCGGTGTCTGGGGTATGCCGTTTATCAGAGCGTCTGTCGGAGGCGGAGGTGGTGAAAATGTTCATGCCAGGCTTGCCTGCATGCGTCTCTACAGAGCGGCTCAGGGCAGTTCGGTCTCGATGATCTGTTTGCAAGGTTTCTCACTTGCTTTTTATTTGCTTGGGTCTGCGGGAAACCGCCAAGTCAACTGAAGCACTCATGCTGTAATGCTCCCGCGAGACAGCGCGTTCCATGTCGCACGCAGAGAAACCGCGTAACACGCGCCTACATATGGCAGCGTTGACCTGTTGAGAATGCTGCAAGCAGATGAACGTTACGTTAATCGTCCATCAAAATGATAGACACCGCGTGTGTACGTTGCGTCGGTTGATTGCAGGCATTTGCACTGTTCGGATGGCGACGTTGTAACTTGGCGGACGGGGCACCCAGGCCCTGACATTCAACAGCCGCCAGGCGGTTCAGCGCTGCCTCGCAAGCTGGTTGCTCGTTACCTGCCCCTGTGACATCGAACCAGCAGTACTGCAGATTATGGTTGTGCTGGGATGCCGTCGCCTCTACGCATGGGTTATAATGATGATTTTAGAGCATCGCGGGCGCAAAAGAGAAAGCGAGAGAGCATATGTGATGATGGAGGCAAAAACGACGCTCTACACGTCTGTTGCATCCTTTGGGGGTGGTGCTTTCTTCATCACACTTCCGGGATTCCACAGGCAAGATATCCATCCGACTGCAATGGTCATCAGGGGACGCTGTTGTTCCCGAGCCTGTCTCGTTGGCGTAGCAACCACACCTGCCTGCTGGGCACGCCTTGACCGTTTGCGCCGGAACTGCTGCTCTCCAGACGCGCAGCGCTCTCGTTTCTGTCCAGGACAGGTCACATCTGGTGCTGGTCAGCGCCCGCTGCACGTCGCTTTGCCGGTGCGTCCACAGGTTGACTTTTGATGCCGCAGGTATCCCTTTTTGCCACCATACGCCGTGTTTCAATCATTTTGAAGTACACCGTCGCCAGTTACGCGGCCAGGGTGCAGTGTCCCTCGTCAGGCGTATTGGCTCAAATGCAATCGCTTCGTGAACGCCCAAAACGCACACACATGTACCTCGAAAGCGTCTGGTGCATTCGGAAGCACACACGCGCGTCACTGAGAATGCATCATCTGCGCTGAAACGTACATCTCGTAAACATCTCGTGCTGTTGTATGCAAACTCGTGTACATGGCATCGCATGCTCTGTTCTCAAACATGTGACTCGAACATTTGTGCTTCTCCTCGATAGACTCACGTGCACCTGGATCCTTGCGCACTCCGAAATCGTTCATTCCCGAAAACTGCATCAGCGACGTGTATCCAACGCCTGATTCCACAGCGGGCGTTCATCGGTAACGATTAGCAATCCGCGTCAACCGGCATCAATCTCCTCCTTTCTAGAATTCAAATGCTATTGAAACCTTTCCCTGGCATCTCGTACCTGCAAATTTCAATGTCTACAATACGAAGCACAGGCACTGGTGACAACGCGCTCACCTTATCGGGTTCAGGATCGCAACTACAAGAATGATCGCAAACACGACGCCCAGTGCCAGAGCAAGTCGTTTCTGGCGACTGCGTGCCTTGAGACTCACCTGGAGACGAAGACGCTCCAAGGCACGTGTGACTTCCTCACGTAACTCTTCTGGAGTACCGCGGTTATCGATCCGCTCGTCAGCTCGTAGCATCTTCTGCTCGAGCGCCATCTGAGCTTGGATACGTTGCTGGATATCCGCGTCAGTCCAGTCCGGGTGTCGTCGGCGTAGACGCTCAAACTGCTGTGAACGCGATGCATAGACCACCATGGTCACGTTGCAGAGTCTCGAGAGACCACTCTCATAGAGGAGTGGAACGTCGAGAACGATTGGGGTGCGCACCCCAGCCACATACCGAAGCAGAAACACTCTCCACAATATTCGTGCACAAACTAGGGGATGCGTAATCCAGTTCAACAGGTTGAGCGCTCTTGGATTTCCGAAAGCAATCTCGCTGAGGCGTTTGCGATCGAGTTCGAGGTTGCCCTGCTCGTTGCGACGGTACAAGTTTCGGCCGAACACAAGGCGTAGCAAGAGGGACGCTACCGTCCCGGGGGCAACCACCTCCCGTGCTATGACGTCGGCGTCAAGAACGGGGTAACCCCAGTCTGCTCGGATGACTTTGACGACCTCCGATTTGCCGGTTCCGATGCAGCCGGTGAGGCCATAAACGGCGCCTGCGTTGTCGTACTCCTCCTGCGTTCTGAAACGCGGCATCACGAACGCTTGGTAAACAGAGAAAGCGTATGCAGCTACGGTGGCGATCGCTCCGACCTGAAGAAAGAAGCTGTCCTGACGTCGGTTTCCTGTGCCTCAGACGACACGGCTGCGTCAGCGCTACCGCCTCAAGGTATCGTTTGGTACACAACGGTTTCAAGTGGTGTTGCTGCAATGCTGCTGTCGTTGCTCGTGGCGTGCCACACGTCCGGTATCTAGACCTAGTCGCGCAACGGAACAAGTTCTCGACTTGTATCGAAATTGTCAGCTTTTGGGCAGTAAATTGCAAGCCAAAGCATACGTTTACGAAGTTGCGTTGCGGTTCTTTGCACGAAAGCGCTAAACGAAACTACCTAGTGACGCGAGAAACGCTCGGCAAGGCGGGTACGGCTGTCTGCCTGTAGTATTGGAGTCTAGCACCTGCAAACCAAGGCGGTTACGCTAACGCTACCACTGGGCAACGTTCTTCTAGAAGTTGCATAGCAATACCGCATCGGCGGTCAGATTTCTAGACAAGTTTGTTCTGTGCGGTAAAGCGTGCGTGCACTGGAGTACCCCTGGTGGCGTTTACAGGTGAACGACGCGCTGGCGTTCGCCTATAGCGAAAGTCTTCGAAGAGGCGTCGTTCCCTGCCCCGACGAAAGCTACAGACGGTACGTGCTAAGGCTGAGCATCACTGGGCTCGGGCTGGACACCCACTGCGAACCAGTCGATCAACGGAACGCTAGGGACGAGCCTGGTGCGATCCACGCCGACGTTGCCGGCAAACGCGAGCTGGAGTCCCTCGCAACAGACAGCTGATGCGTACTTTTCGCGCGTTCACCTTGCAGAGCAGGCTCGCGAGTGCCGCTCACTGGCCACCGCGACCGGTGCCCGCACCAGCAGATGACCTGCTGCGACGCTGTGATGCCTCGCTTACGCAGCGTCTGCCGAGTGCTGCGAGCACTCGCCACTTGCTCCGTTTCCAACACAGCGAAGCTGTATCACCAGCGACGGACCCGGAGCAAAACGACCGTGCAGTCCAGGTTGCTCTCGAGGAGGCCCAAATAGCAGCCAGAGAACGCGGCTTGACAGGGGCTCCTGTTGGTCGACGTAATTTCGGCATCGCCGCCCATATCGATAGCGGAAAGACAACACTGAGTGAGCGCATCCTGTTCTACTCTGGGAGAATTCGAAGGATCCATGAAGTGCGGGGCAAGGACGGCGTCGGTGCCACCATGGACTCGATGGAACTCGAGCGCGAACGCGGTATTACGATTGCGTCCGCTGCAACCTACCTGAACTGGCAGCGCGGCTTTCACCTGAACCTCATCGATACACCGGGGCACGTCGACTTTACCATTGAAGTAGAGCGGGCGATGCGCGTACTCGACGGTGCGATCCTGGTGCTGTGTGGTGTCAGCGGTGTCCAGTCGCAGAGTCTCACCGTGGATCGCCAGATGAGGCGCTACCGCGTTCCTCGACTCGCGTTCGTGAATAAACTGGATCGAAAGGGGGCGAATCCTGAACGGGTGCTTGAGCAGATTGTGAACAAACTGCACCAGCCGGCTGCCTTTCTGACGATTCCCATAGGCGTCGAGCGGGATCTTGTCGGGGTGGTTGATGTAATTCGCCAACAGGCCGTGTATTTCGAAGGCGAATACGGCGAGCAATTGCGTATCGAAGACACCATACCCAGTTCATTGAAGTCCAAGGCCGATCAAGCGCGTCGCCATCTTATTGAATGTCTCGCGAATGTAGATGAGCGTTTCGGGGACCTCTTCCTCGAGCATGATTACGGGGTCCCAGAGGACGCCATTCATCGAGCGATCCGTCGAGCGACCATCGCACGCTCCTTCACACCGGTGTACTGTGGCTCCGCGTTGCGCAACGTGGGTGTTCAGCCGCTCCTCGACGCAGTGGTCAACTACTTGCCCAGTCCGGTTGAGGTGCGCAGCTACGCCATGCAGGGCGATACCGAGCAGCGAATCCAGCTCGAGCCAGACGCCAATGCCTCGCTTGTATCGTTAGCTTTCAAACTCGAGGACGGGCGCTTTGGTCAACTCACGTACCTTCGGGTGTACCAGGGTACTCTTCGCCGCGGCGATCTCATCTATAATGCTCGAACGGGAAAGCGGTTGCGCGTTCCGCGTCTCGTTCGCCTGCACGCGGATCAAATGGAGGATATTCAGGAAGCGACAGCTGGTGACATATGTGCCATGTTTGGACTGGACTGTGCCTCTGGAGATACCTTCACAGATGAAGCTGGTCTCGGGAGACGTCTCTCGCTGGAGAGCATTCGCGTCCCTGAACCGGTGATCTCGTTAGCGATAACGCCACAGGGCAAGACGGATGCACAGGCCAACTTTTCGAAAGCATTGGCGCGATTTACCAAGGAGGATCCCACATTTCGCACGTATCTTGATCCGGAAAGCAAGCAGACGATTATTTGCGGCATGGGAGAGCTCCATCTTGAGATCTATATCGAGCGAATGCGTCGCGAATACGGTGTCGAGTGCCAAGTGGGGCAGCCCAAGGTGAACTATCGAGAGTCGGTTTCCCGACGAGCGCCTTTCCAGTACCTGCATCGGAAACAGAGCGGAGGTGCTGGTCAGTACGCTGGTGTCCAAGGCTACATTGAGCCAACGCTCGAAGCCGGCTACTGGACCGCACGACCCGAGGACTCTGAGACCGCCGAGAGCGACCGCCAGGCAATGAGCGCGGTGAACACGACCAGCGAGGAGGGTGGACAGGCGGTTGCTGCGCAGCGCGAAGCTACAAAACGCGCTGCCGAGAACGAGTTTGTGAACGCGCTGGTCGGCAACAACATACCGCCACAGTTTATTCCGGCCATTGAGCGAGGCTTTCAGGATGCCGTCCAGGAGGGCGCGCTCAGCGGTCACATTGTGCAAGGTGTGCGGATGGTGCTCCAAGACGGCAAGAGCCATCCGGTTGACAGCAACGAGATCGCTTTCCGGACCGCTGCACTGATGGCCTTCCGCAAGGCTTTCCCCCAGGCCGGCGGTGTCATTCTGGAGCCATGGATGCGCGTTGCGGTGCAAGTGCCGCAGGAGTACAGTGGTGACATTCTGGGTAGTCTCACGAAACGGCGAGGAACTGTCGTGAATTCCCAAACTGACGGCGAATATGCGCTGATTGAAGCGGACGTACCGTTAAGTCAAATGTTTGGCTACTCGACGGATCTGCGCAGCATGACGCAAGGAAAAGGTGAGTTTACCATGGAGTACCTCCGTCACGAGCCGTGCACCCGGGAGGATCAAGAGCGGCTCATTGCAGACTACGCTGCGCTACGGAAGACAAAAGCAAACGATTGAGCGCGGATATGGAGACGTGTATGCGTGGGTGCACTCTGGCCAACATATGTGATGTCAAGCAAGGCTTTGTTCGCCCTCAATATTTACGGTACATAAAGCGGAGTGGAAGTCAACGCGACGGTATCCTGGTACCCGATAGGTAAACAATGATGATGACAATGATAATGATGACGCTCGCTATTTCGCATGATCGACGAATACAGGGGTAGCGCTCGAACTGTGCCTTACAGATCAACAAACAATGTTGCGTTTCGCAGTTCAAATATGTAAACGATGCTTTTCGTTGCTAGCTCTCTGCGCCAGGTGCATTCCTTTCGGTACGATGATTTGAAAGTTGTCGATGCTTCTGAATACTTGAGAGGAGAAATCGGAAACAATGATACGGTTTCAAAAGTCACATGCATTCGCCTCCGTCCCCGTCAAGCGAGAACATGGTATCACTAGATTTTGTACCGCTGTTGGATGCCGTCGATTTCAACAGTTTTGGCGCACCAGATACCCATGCGCCTCTCGATCTGCTGCAGACGACTCGTCCAGGGTAGCCAGTACCCAGACCCCTACATGAACACACGAGCGAGCCAGCGGACGCAGTGCAGCGCACGTTACGCTCGGGCGTCTGCGTCAAACGTATCTGGAAAGCTGCAGGTCATCGAGACACTTCCGCGAATGTCCCTCATTCCATAGAAGCTCTCATACACGTTGCAACGACTCAATCGTTGGTTCGTGGTGCGAGCCGGTGTCGGACGATATGCGCGGAAACCTGTCCCGGATCACTCACATGGAGGCCCAGTACGGAATGGCATGGCTGCGCGTGCCGGCTGGCTGGACAACGCTCCAGCTCGTTATGCAGCGTCCACGGATATGGCGCATTTCATCCCGCCCGTTAGCGACCCTAGTCCAGCGCGTGCCTCAACTGGACTGGGCTTGGAGAGGGAACACGGACGATATTCGGCGACGCAGCACCCAAACATGCCATGCGTCAGCGTTGCTCATTGGGAAACAGCAGGACATTTTCCAGAGGCTGCGTCACCAGTGAGCGCATGCTTATCGTGGCCGCACTGCGCTTTGACTTGTGGAACGACTCTGGTCTGCCTTAGCGTTGCCGATCATAGCAAGCGTATTGCAGCACGAGTGAAGGCATCGTAAGCACGACTTGCGCCAACCGGACTAGATCTGGGAATTGCAACTGGCGTCGTGGTGAACTGAGCACATCCACAAGCTAGTCGCTCATTCGAAAGGACTCGCGTGTGCCTATATCCTGGTATGGAACGCGGGATTCCTAGAAACGCGTTGGTTTTGCATTGGACGCATGTTCGGAGGTCGGAAGTTCACGTCCGCTAGCGCTGCTTGCCAGCTTGCGGCGATAACGCCATCAACACCTTCGCTTTGCTGCAGTGTGTACAATGTTGCCCGGCAACGAGCGCTCTTCCATCGAACGCGAACAATCCGAATCAAGGGCGCTGCGGGAGGCGTCATCAGGACTCGATCGGGGCTGCAATATACGTCGTTCTCTCGAGCAGATCATCTGGTGAGCTGAGGGATAAAGTTCTTGTTCGATGCCGGGTGTGCCGGTGTCGCGGAGCCGCACCAACTGGGTTCCAGGCAACGCCCGTGGAAGCCCAGGGCTGCCACGGCACCGGTGGAGGTCTTGCCCAGGCACCGGGCTGGGATCGCTGCTCGGCGTGCGAGCGGACGTGATCTTCTGATAAAGCCTTGGGGAGAGGTACGAGCTCGGGAGCGCAGTTCCCCACAGACTGCGCTGGCGCGTGCTTCTGTGGCTGCGTGGTTCCGCGTTGGCGCTCCGAGGTCGTGCAGAGGCGCTCGGTATAGCGAGCGGACACACCTGTGCCACTGAACTGGGCCCTGTCCGCGCGGCGTGACTTGCTCCGCAGTTCTGCAGCACGAGCGCGTCTACGTCGGAGCCTCAGCCAATCGGAACGTGGTTGCAGGCGGCTCTCTCTACACGTCGCTGTCATGGACGAGCGACTGTGCCTTGGTCGCTTCCGCCACAGCTTCCGCAACCGGCACCGCCAGCCTCGTTTATGCTCCAGATGCCGAGCATCAAGCCTGCATCGATAACGACTTTGAGCGGAGCCCAGACAAGACATTTTTCCAGTCACGTCTTTTAATGCGGGAATTAAGCGTCATTCGTCGAGAGAAGCGTTGTCTGCGGATACAGGGAGCATCAGCGAATGGGACATATATGGAAATAAAGCGTCCTGAACGTCGCGCGTGCGCGTGCGTGTCCGCAAGGCGCGCTGCGTAAGATCGCCAACCGCCGCAGCCTTCTCCAGGGCCAGTCCCTGCCCACGCGATGCGGATACAGGGGGTATCAGCGAATGGGACATATATGGAAATAAAGCGTCCTGGACGTCGCGCGTGCGCGTGCGTGTCCGCAAGGCGCGCTGCGTAAGATCGCCAACCGCCGCAGCCTTCTCCAGGGCCAGTCCCTGCCCACGCGATACTGGGAGCATCAGCGATCTGCCTGCCTGCCTGCCTGCCTTGGCACAGCATTGTTCAGTAGCGTGCAGCGTTCTCGGACGACCCTGAGGTGGCGCATGGTGCTTTCGAGGTCGCCCTGATGTGGGTATCATACGCACTGGTAAAGCGCTCCTGGTTTGCACCAAACAGACCGGCACGTTTTATAGAGACTGTGGCACGAAGTCGCTTGCATAAAGCGTCGTTCAAGTCGCGGGCTCGATGCCTGTGCAACGCTTCAAACGACGTACCGCCCCGACGGATCGTATTTCTGGGGACCCCTCCAGTGGCGGAGTTGGTGCTCGCTCGCATCGCCGAAGCTACTGGACAGGTTCCCAGAGCGACCGCGGAGCCGGTGAACTTGACCAGCGCAGCAAGTCCAGGAACGCAGCACGTTCCGTTCAGGGTTGTTGGCGTCGTGACACAGCCGCCAGCGCCCCAGCGTCGCTCGGGAGCACCGCAACCGAGTCCCACACACCGGTATGCGGTTGATGTGCTGCAGGTCCCGGTATGGACGCCAACACGACTAGCACGTGACGAAAGCTTTCTTCGTCTCTGGGAAACGGAGCTGCGACCGGATCTTGCCATTACTGCTGCGTATGGACAACTGCTTCCGGAGCGCTTCCTTCGCGTTCCACCGCTCGGTGTGCTCAATATTCATCCGTCTCTCTTGCCGCTGTATCGTGGTGCAGCGCCAGTCCAGCGAACGCTTCTGGACGGCTTGGAGTATAGCGGTGTAAGCATTGTGCGCACGGTACTGGAGCTCGACGCCGGCCCTATTCTATGCCAGGAGCGAGTCCCGATCGACGAGAACATTCAGGGTCCAGATTTGCTAGAGCAACTGTTTGCACTGGGTGCAGAGCTTCTCATTCAGCGAATCCTATGTCGGCGGGATGTTGCCCGTGCATCGACCGCAGCCGAGATGGACGAGCTCCTGGGCGAGATCCGTATGCAAGACTCAAGCCAGGCCACATATGCGCCGAAACTCAGCAAATGTGAAGGTGAGCTGAGCTTCACCGAAACTGCGTATCGTGTCCACAATCGCGTACGAGCCGTCGTGGACTGGCCTGGTGCCTGGATGGAGCTGATCGTTCGGCCCGGTAGCGAGGAAGCGCCGCATGCGGGGCAACGCTTGCGTATCAAGGTGCTCCGCACGCGCATTGCTCGCCGTCAAGGCGGAGCAGCGCTCGGCATCCATCGCGTCTCTTTCGTAGAGGACGCACTTCGCGTGACTTGCGATGACGGCTCACAACTGGATATCCTTGAGGTGCAATTACCTGGAAAGCGGGTGCAGACGGCTCGGGCGTTCTGGAATGGCTTGCGCGGACGGTTCCTCGAACGGCCACGGGATCCCTATCCGCCATTATATGAGACTCCAGCCAGATGACGACGCACCAGTGGAACGGTATCAATGCTGGTGTCTAGTTCTGTCAGTTTCCGCCTGGTGCACCTGCCGACTCCAATATCGAAAGCTCCCGGTGGACGCGGAGCGCGTTTGGATTGCCCACCCTGTTCTCGATAACGCGGCGTGTACGTGTCTACGGATTGCTTCTTCGTCTTTGCATCGTTTACGTGAATCACTGAATGCGCAAAGGCCGAACACTGCTAGCTGAAGGCGCGCATACAGGGCCCGCCCTATAGCGTCCGTGTATTGACAAGTTTCGCGATGATTCTTTATGCGCTTGGGAAGATGAACTGCCTGCCACTTAGGAGTGTATGCGCACCGTACGCGTCATCATGGACCATGCTAGGACTTGCATGTCTTCTATCTGCGACTTTGTTTATCGAGGTATCCGAGCAGAAAATCACCAATCGATTTTTCGTGGCGTCCGCGTCTTGTATGGAGGAAAGCGATACCCCGATTCTGTCTAGGTTGTAGGAGGCGGTGCAAACCAGGATCACGGACAGTGCACCGCCAGAAATGCTGGTAACAACGCTTTTAGGCATGGCATGGGGCTGCATCGCACGCACCATGTCGCAAGCGTTGTTGTCCGGATCACGGACGTCTTCATCAGTTCTGTTTGGAGCGCGCTTTGGGACGCTGGCGAGTGATGAAACTCATCGAGGAGGCTGCATGTCCACGAATCGTCCTCGGAGGTCATTGCCGACCCTGGGTGGAATATTCATGTCAGCAGTGACTGCCGTGGCGCTCGTTCGAAGCCACCTCGCCGAATTTTGCGTTCATGCTTGTTGTGTGAGCATGAACGAATTCTAGGCTCTTTCGAAGTTTGCGTCATGAAACGGGATACCCGCGGAAGCGCGCATAGGCACGGATACGTTGCCGGGCAGCTGCCGCTTCCGCTACACCCGTGTTAGATTCAAATAGAAACCCGAATAACTCGTTCCGTTGCTGTCACTCGATATTTTTCTGAGTTTCTACAACACGTGTAGACTTGATATTCGACGTGCAGCGGTATAGGCGTACGGATTCGTACGTCATTCTAGCGGGCTCGGTCGTGTACTCGGTGAGGCTTCTTCTTCGATAATTTGCAGCTGGAATGCGTTCCGTCACTGGCATCAAGATCATTCGCAATGCCTTCGACGTCATGTACGTAAAATAACCGACATCATGATCCAAGGCTTCCATGCAAGCTTCCAATCTTCTCCTTTATTCATGTGTAACATGATCCGATCGCGCATGCTTCAAGTTATCGATCTTTCCGTTTCGTGACGAGTCGTGAGCACAGAAACCCGAGCTGCTGCATTGATGAGGAGAGGATTTTTCAAGAGATCGTTCTGTGGCGACTTGTCCGCGAGCGTATGCCTCAGCTTCAGTGAGCTTTTCATGACATATCCGGCTCCCGCGGGATAGGCTCCCAGGGGCTCCCGTCTCGCTTTTTCCAACGGAATACCGTCTTGGACTCGGACTTGAGTCATCGCAGCGCTCGCGTAGGATGGAGCATGCGTGACCGCTTCATACCAAGGAAGCGTACACAGATCGAAATCGCTCGAGTTGTTCTCCATCCTGGATTCCCGTTCCGATACTTGTTCCATCATGGACAGCATCGCACTCCATAAATTATCTATGAATCGGAACGGCGTGCGCTGGCGTGTCACATAGAGAACGTTCTCGCCGGGGCGTTTGCCCAGAACAAACCCCTGCTCGCAATACCCATTTCCAGTCGCTGAAACCGTGGACTACATCGACGCACGCCTTCCGCACCCGTCAAGCGCATCTACCAAGCAATGAAGCAAGCGTTCACGCGCCATGAGGCAGGCCTCGGAAGCGTATTTGTGGCAAGCACTTGGAAGCACCAGCTCACAGCAACGTCTCATGGCTACAAAGATCGCATCGAGGCTGCTTCTAACGAAGTTTGCAAATCGGATGCAAGACGCAGATCCCAACTTGCTCCAACGCCATGTAACGCATCGACAACAGTCGGACGTAGCGGACTCGATTCATTACCCCTCCTAGCAATACCCGTCGACTGCTGATCATACAGTTGGTGTGATCGGAGAAAACGCCAAATCAGAAGCATCGTACACAAACGAGGTCGCAGAATCCGTAACGAAGAAAAAAGCCCAAGTACGCTGACCCTATTCGCACTAGAACTCGACCCGAACGATAAGAATACACGCCCAGTCCACAAGACCTTTCCCGTTATCTTCCGATGAGCGTATAACGCGCCGTCTTGTCTATGAACGCCCTCGAGTGGCGATCAAAACACGTTCCAGGGCTTCATGGAGCGCTCCCAACACCGAGGACTCGGCTCACATAGCGCTCGCCACAGCGCGCCTCAAGTCCACTGAATCATGACAGCTCATGCCACGCACTCAGTACTCCATAGAACCTATGAAACGACCAGTATATCCGACAAGAAGTACAAGTCATGGAACTTGGAAGTAGGGCGTGAAACAACGAACGCTTTACCATGCACTGATATCCAGCGCCTAGTCGGGCAACGCTGACCTGTGTGTTCACATTTTGTCCACTGAAGAGAGAAACGTCGAATCACCATCTCGGCTGCAAAGCACGAGCGCCACCCCAGCAACCCCGCTAACGAGGACTCCTGTCATCACCTGTTCTCCTGGCGTTTGTGCAGCGCGGCTCGTACGCCTGAGTACAATTGGGCGTAAACTAGCGACGTTCTGGGACCGAGGTTACACCAGGGTGCTTGTGATGCGTACCGGCTTTCTGCCGACGGTGACGCTCGGTCGCTGGCAGCCGCTGCCTCCAAGCCGTGCCTTTGCCTGGCGACGGTGCGTGAATCACCGACTTGCCAAGTTTGCAAAACATTCGCTTCTTTTCGGCGGTGCAACTGCTGAGGCGTCATCGTCAATATCATCATCATGGACGCAACGTGCTGATACCTGGGCAATGAGCGACGTTTGGCGGCGGCAGTTTCCGAACGCGACCGCCAGCCAGTGGCACATGCGCTTCGGTGAAAGCGTGACAACGTCCTCCGTGGAGCAACTGCTCGATGAACTTGTACGCAAGTACGAAACGCAGGTCGAGGCTGCACCTGGCACCCCAGCGGATACCTCTCCGACACCAGCACAGCTGATTCAAAAAGTTATCGAGTTTTTGCGCGGGCTCGGATTATCTGTGGAGGACGCTGGACGCGTCATCCATAAACGACCGCAGATCTTGCGTCTTTCCCTCAAAAGCCAGGCAGCGCCTATCATCCATTTTCTGGTTCGCGACCTAGGTTTGACGGACGCGCAGGTTCGACGCGCTGTGCGACATGCGCCCCAGATATTTGAGCAACCGCTCGACCTGCTTCGAAGCAATGCTCGTTATCTTTCGAGACCTACGAGCCGGAGAGCCCTGGCACTGCGTATCGCAGATGACACCGTAGCCTCACATGCGACAAGTGACCCAGCGGACTCAGTGGAGCGCTCGGTAGCTAGTGCGGCGGTGTCGAGCGACCACGGGACGTTCACAACCAGCGCAAATGAGGATGATGAGGACGGGGATACTCGCAAACCTCACCAGAACAATGACCTCGTCGCTGGTGAAAGCACTGCTTCGAACGACTCTTCGTCGTCTGCGATGGAAGCATTGAGCTTTGGTCGACGTCAGCTTGCGAGAGCGGTCGCCAAGTGCCCTGGTATTCTCTGGCGGTCGCCAGCGACGATGGCGCGTATGGTGTATTTCTTTCGATCAGAAATGGGTTGCAATGCACGCGAGACAGCGCACGTGCTTTCACTGGTACCGCAGCTGCTGCTTCGCTCTCCCGACGAGCTGTTACCGCAGGTGTCCTGGCTGCGTCGTCATCTCCGACGAAAAGCCGCAGATGGAAACGGCGCTATCGCGCCAAACCAGCGCGACTTGGCGCGGCTGGTGGTCCAGTATCCCACATCGTTACTACTGGACCCGATGGAGACCATGCAACCGCGTTTGGACTATTTAAGAGATCACTTTGGAGTGTCTGATTTCCGTCGCTGCCTCTTGAATTCGCCCACTGTGCTGGAAGCGAGCATCGAGCGGGACTTGGCGGGATTCAAACGGGTCTTGGTGGACTCCATCGGCTTTGCTAGCGATGATCCAGCGCTCGCTACGATTGCTACCAAGGTTCCGAAATTCTTCCACACCCGACCGCAACTGATATTCGAGTTTCTCACCAGGGAGGCCGGTTTGGACCCTGCGGAGGCACGCACGTGCTTGGCGCTTGCGCCTACCCTGGTCCTGTTATCGGGGCGGCGGGGCCAGCCGGTGCCCTCTTTCGGGACCCATCTGTTTCCGTATCTGCATTTTTGTACGCAAGTGCTGGGCCGTTCGCTCGTGGACGTGCTACGCATTGCACCTGATTTCCTTACCATGGACGTGGAGCGACGTCTGATTCCGCGCTACGCCTTTGCGAAAAGCCGGCTCACGAGTCACGAATGGCAAGCTTTGAAGCTCCACGACTTGCTCTGCTCATCTACGAGTCGCTTCTGTGAACACGTGATGCATGTGCCCGTTTCCGAGTATCAACGCTATGTGCAGAGTGGCAAATGGTTGTTGTTTTATCTGCAGATCTTGTGAGCGACCGCACCGCGACACCCGTGAGTTGTTCGATGCGACGGGCAGCGGGGCATCGCTTCCGCCGCACCTTGACCCATCAGGCGGGTGCTGCGGCTGGGCGTATCGTCGACGGCCGCACCGCAGACGCGAGCGTCTCGACGAGCTCACTAGCTGCTGCCTTCTGCATGATGATATTGACGGTTCGCTGCTATGGACGGGAGGCGTGCTGTGCGGTTGGCAAACGCACGTCACTGGCGATCGCCAGACCCAAAAGGCGTAAGCATAAGCGCGTTTTTGTCGCATTCATGCGGTGCGTCGACTCGCGTCCGCTGCTCCCTATCCCGGAGCAGTACATTTTGCATTGGAAGGTCTCCGAACGAGCCTACGTTGTGAGCATCGTAAACCAAACGGATCCTGGTAGCGCCGTATCCCGATTTGAGCGAATCCCGGGGCCGGAAAGCACCGTCACCGCTGTTGTATGCGAAAGTCGGTGATGTGTCGTGGATGGGCGCTAGACTGTGGGCCTGCGCAGGCGACCGGAAAAGCGATACGCTGCCGTCTAGATGACGGATATCGCGACTTGAGCGCACGTCCGTCACTGGGCTCCATTGGTGGAGTCGTGTCTGGGATGAACCGCCTGCGCCACTGATACCATCAAGGCGCTATCTCGGGCGGTTTTGTGCAGTCCTTCGCGTAAACTCTGGTTCACTCTCGCATGCACCGAGCTGGTGTCTTGGTGTAACCGAACTCGGCGAGCGACATGTCAACATGTGCTTTGGAGATCGCGTGTTGCGGGCGTGGCCTCGGTTATCCTCGATCGAATACGAAACCGCTTACACCGGCTACAAGCGGCGGTGATTCATACTCCTGGTGAGAAACGCCACGCGGGCACCGGTATCAGCAGCAGGAGGAGATGCAGACGAAACGTTTGCCGCCATGCCGTTCCCAAACCAGAAGCGACTTGCCTGGCATTTGTTGCGACCGCCCGAGGCAGCGACCTGGTCGAGAAATTGCAACAGGCGTGAA
>Ga0078972_1003512_pt1 | contig 46646 bp, 41 predicted proteins | sample YelNatPaOPGAMG01_FD_67568 | JGI IMG/M metagenome (GOLD analysis project Ga0078972, IMG submission 67568) | Hot spring thermophilic microbial communities from Obsidian Pool, Yellowstone National Park, USA - OP-RAMG-01 (SPADES assembly) (version 2) | ecosystem: Environmental > Aquatic > Thermal... | reverse complement strand
ATCCGGCTTCCTTCGGACCCGCAGTCGCCCGCGGAGCCCTTGCCTTCGGCTAACCGTTCCCCTTGCCGGGCCGGTAGAGGACTTTCACCTCCAAGCAGGTGCGCCCTGCCGGGCGCACCATGAAAAAAGACCGCGCGGCGCGCGGTCTGTCATGCAAGGAACGGGACTCAACCCCGCTGGGCGATGGGCTTGACGTCGCGCCGCGGCGAGCCGGTGAACAGTTGGCGCGGACGGCCGATTTTGTACTCGGGGTCGGTGAGCATTTCGTTGAGCTGCGCGATCCAGCCGACGGTGCGCGCCAGCGCGAAATTCGCGGTGAACAGCGACACCGGCACGCCGATGGCCTTTTGCACGATGCCGGAATAAAAGTCCACATTGGGGTAGAGCTTGCGCTGGATGAAGTAGTCGTCTTCCAGCGCAATCTTTTCCAGCGTCATCGCCAGTTTGAACAGCGGGTCGTTATGCAGCCCCAGCGCGTCGAGCACTTCGTGGCAGGTCTCGCGCATGAGCTTGGCGCGCGGGTCGTAGTTCTTGTAGACGCGGTGGCCGAAGCCCATCAGCCGCACCGAGGAATTCTTGTCCTTGACCTTGGCGATGAACTCGCCGATCTTGGCCACGCCGCCTTGCGCCTGGATGTCTTCGAGCATGTTCAGGCAGGCCTCGTTGGCGCCGCCGTGCGCCGGGCCCCACAGGCAGGCCACGCCGGCGGCGATCGCGGCGAACGGGTTGGTGCCGCTGGACGCGCACAGCCGCACGGTGGAGGTCGAGGCGTTCTGCTCGTGGTCGGCGTGGAGGATGAATATGCGGTCGAGCGCGCGCTCGATCACCGGGTTGACCACGTAGTCCTCGCACGGCGTGGCCCACATCATGCGCATGAAGTTGCCGGCGTAGCTCAGGTCGTTGCGCGGGTACATGTACGGCTGACCTTCGTTGTACTTGTACGCCATCGCCACCAGAGTCGGCATTTTGGCGATCAGGCGGATGGCCGAAATGTCGCGCTGCTCGGGGTCGTTGACGTTGATCGAGTCGGGGTAGAACGCCGACATCGCCCCGACCAGCCCGGTGAGCACGGCCATCGGATGCGCGTCGCGGCGGAACCCGCGCAGGAAGAACTGCATCTGCTCGTGCACCATGGTGTGCTTGGTGATGCGGGCGGTGAACGCCTTTTTCTGCGCCGCGTTGGGCAGCTCGCCGTACAGGATGAGGTAACACACCTCCATGTAGTCGCAGCTCACCGCGAGCTGCTCGATCGGGTAGCCGCGGTACAGCAGCTCGCCCTTGTCGCCGTCGATGTAAGTGATCGACGAGGCGCAAGACGCGGTAGACAGGAAACCCGGGTCGTAGGTGAATTTGCCGGTCTGCGCGTAGAGCTTGCGGATGTCGATGACATCCGGGCCGATGGTGCCTTTGTGGATCGGCAGCTCGATCGTGGGCGAACCGTCGCTGAACGAAAGAATGGCCTTGTCGGTCGGTGAGGTCATGGTCAAGTCTCCGGGAAATGTGTCAGGTGTTCTCCCCGGAGAAGGTCCCCGGGCACGGAAAGGCTCGGAAAGGCACGAATAGCACGAATAGCACGAATAGCGCCCATGCAAGCCGGCTCGGCCTCAGACATGCTGCAGGGCATCGAGCACTTGGCGCACCGCAGCCCGATCGAGTTCTTCGGGCAACGGGATTTTGCGCGAAAACAGGTCGAACAGCGTGTTGTCGTCCAACGCCAGCAAATCGTCGAGGGCTGCCAGCGTCTCGGGGCGCAGCGGGGTTTCACACTGCGCAAAATAGCGCTGCAAGATCAGATCGTTTTCCAGCATGCCGCGGCGCGCCTTCCAGCGCAGCCGTGACATGCTGGCGGCATCGGCGACTTCTGCAGAGGCGGCGGGGGCGAGAGCGCGACTTTGCTGCATGTTCGGCGTCAGATGGCGCGGCGCACCATCATTTCCTTGATTTTGCTGATCGCCAGCGTCGGGTTCAGTTCCTTCGGGCACACATCGACGCAGTTCATGATGGTGTGGCAGCGGAACAGGCGATACGGGTCCTCGAGGTTGTCCAGACGTTCGCCGGTGGCTTCGTCGCGGCTGTCGGCGATGAAGCGGTAGGCCTGCAGCAGCCCGGCCGGGCCGACGAACTTGTCCGGGTTCCACCAGAAGCTCGGGCAGGAGGTGGAGCAGCTCGCGCACAGGATGCACTCGTACAGGCCGTTGAGTTCCTCGCGCTCGGCCGGCGTTTGCAGCCGCTCTTTTTCCGGCGGCGGCGTGTTGTTGACCAGGTAAGGCTTGATCGAGTGGTACTGGTCGAAAAACTGGGTCATGTCGACGATCAGGTCGCGCACCACCGGCAGCCCGGGCAGCGGCTTGAGCACCACCGGTTCCTTGAGAGTCAGCAGGTTGGTGATGCAGCTCAGGCCGTTCTTGCCGTTGATGTTCATCGCATCCGAGCCGCACACGCCTTCGCGGCAGGAGCGGCGAAACGACAGCGAGTCGTCGAGCTCCCACTTGATGCGCTGGATGGCGTCGAGCAGCATTTTGTCGGTGTGTCTGAGCGTGACCTCATAGTCCTGCATGTACGGCCTGGCGTCCTTGTCCGGGTCGTAGCGATAGATCGAGAACTTCATCTTGCGCGTGTCTGTCATGTGCGCTCCTCGTGCCCGGCCTGCACCCGGGCGGTATGTGCTTCAGAATGTCCGGGCTTTGGGCTTGAACGGTTCGACCGTCAGCGGATTGAGCTTTACCGGCTTGTATGTCAGGCGGCTGCCGTCTCGCCACCACAGCGTGTGTTTGAGCCAGTTGTCGTCGTCGCGCGCGGTATAGTCGTTGTGATAGTGCGCGCCGCGGCTTTCCTTGCGCGCTTGCGCCGAGACGATGGTCGCCTTGGCCACCTCGATGAGGTTGTCCACTTCCAGCGCCTCGATGCGCGCGGTATTGAACACCTTGGATTTGTCTTTGAGGTGGATGCGTTCGACCTGCTCTGCGAGGCCGTGGATTGCCTGCACTCCCTCGGTCAACAGCTTGTCGGTGCGAAACACGCCGCATTTGTCTTGCATCGTGGCGCGGATGGCGTCTGCCACCACGTGGCTGCCTTCACCCGAGCGCGATGCGTCGAGTTGTGCCAGCCGGGCCAGCGAGCGGTCTGCCGCATCTTTGGGCAAGGGCTTGTGGCTGCGCTTGTGGATGTCGCTGGCGACGATGCGGTTGCCCGCCGAGCGGCCGAACACCAGCAGGTCGAGCAGCGAGTTGGTGCCCAGGCGGTTGGCGCCGTGCACGCTCACGCACGAGCATTCGCCGATGGCATACAGCCCGCCGACCACTTGCTCGCCGCCGTCGGCGCCGGGAACGACGACTTCGCTGTGGATGTTGGCCGGAATGCCACCCATCTGGTAATGGATGGTCGGCACCACGGGGATCGGCTCCTTGGTGCAGTCGACGTTGGCAAAACGCAGCGCGATTTCATAAATCGAAGGCAGGCGCTTGTGGATGGTTTCGGGGCCAAGGTGGTCGAGCTTGAGCAACACATAGTCTTTGTGCGGCCCGGCGCCACGCCCTTCCTTGATTTCCTGGTCCATCGAACGCGAGACGTAATCGCGCGGCGCCAAATCTTTGTAAGTCGGCGCGTAGCGTTCCATGAAGCGCTCGCCGTTGGCGTTGAGCAGAATGCCGCCTTCGCCACGCACCCCTTCGGTGATCAGCACCCCGGCGCCGGCCACGCCGGTGGGGTGGAACTGCCAGAATTCCATGTCCTGCAGCGGCAGCCCGGCGCGCGCGGCCATGCCCAGCCCGTCGCCGGTGTTGATGAAGGCGTTGGTGCTGGCGGCGAAGATGCGCCCGGCCCCGCCGGTGGCCAGCACCGTGGCCTTGCCCTCGAAAATGGTGACGTCGCCGGTTTCCATTTCCAGCGCGACCACGCCGAGCACGTCGCCCTCGGCATCGCGCACCAGATCGAGCGCCATCCATTCGACAAAGAAATGGGTACGCGCGGCGACGTTTTGCTGGTACAGCGTGTGCAACATCGCGTGGCCGGTGCGGTCGGCCGCGGCGCAGGCGCGCTGCACCGGTTTTTCGCCGAAGTTGGCGGTATGGCCACCGAACGGCCGCTGGTAGATGGTGCCGTCGGGGTTGCGGTCGAACGGCATGCCGAAGTGCTCCAGCTCATACACCGCGCTGGGCGCCTCGCGGCACATGAATTCGATCGCGTCCTGGTCGCCCAGATAGTCCGACCCCTTGACGGTGTCGAACATATGCCAGTACCAGTTGTCCTCGTTCATATTGCCCAGCGACGCGGCGACGCCGCCTTGCGCAGCGACGGTGTGCGAGCGCGTGGGAAACACCTTGGACAACACCGCCACGTCCAGCCCGGCGCGGGCGAGCTGCAGCGCGCAGCGCAAACCGGAGCCGCCGGCTCCCACGATCACCACATCGAACTTGCGTTTGCTCACCTGCATTTCACGCTCTCCAAAGCAGTTGCAAGGCCCAGCCCGCGCAGGCCAGCAGCCAGAAGATGGTGCCGATCTGCAGCAGCAGCCGCACCCAGACGGGTTTGACGTAGTCCATCCAGATGTCGCGCATGCCCACCCAGACGTGATAGACCACGGCCAGCACCGTGACGAAGGTCAGCAGCTTCATCCACTGCTGCGCGAACAACCCCTGCCAACGGGCGAAGTCCAGCGACCCCGGCGCGAGAAATTCGACGATCAACACCAGGGTGAACAAGGCGATGACCACCGCGGTGACGCGCTGCGCCAGCCAGTCGCGCAAACCGTAGTGCGCGCCGACGACCAGGCGTTTGTTGCCGATTTTTTCCGTTGCCATGTCAGTACGCTCCCCATAGCTTGAGGCCGAACAGTGCAGTCAGCGTCAGCGACACGGCGAACGTGAGCAGCGCCAGTTGCAGTCCCTGTTTTTTGCTCACCGCGTGAAATGCATCCATCCACAGATGCCGCAACCCGGCGACGAAGTGATGCATCAGCGCCCAGAACAGTCCGAGCAGGATGAGTTTGACCAACCAGAACGACAGCACCTGCGATACCGCGGCAAAGCTGTCGGCGCTGCGCAGGCTGGCATCGAGCACCCACAGCGCCAGCGGCAGAAAGAGAAACATCACCGCGCCGCTGATGCGGTGCAGAATCGACACGATCCCGGCCAGCGGCAGGCGGTAGCGGACGATCTGCGTGATATGGATGTTGCGGTATACCGGCCGGGCCGGGGGCGAAGCAGGTTGTGTCATGACGCTGTCCTCGTTGTGAACTCGATGGTCTCGGGCGTATGGCCTCGAGTGCGCTGGCGATCGCTACAGGCGATTCTTGGATGTCGGGATGTGCCGCGTTTTCAGTTTATTGCATTGCAGCATCGTGGCGCTGCCTTGGTCGCTGCGCTCGTTCTGTATGCATACCCCCCTCAGCTCAATTCGTTGCGGTAATGATGATGCTGCGTGTTGTACAGCCCACGGCGGTATTCCGCCGGCAGTTCACCATAGCTGAACGACAGCCGTTCGACTAGCAGCAGCGCCTGCCCGGCGGGCACCTGCAGCAGTTGCGCCTCTTGCGCCGCCGCGTTGACCGCGCGCAGCTTTTCCTCTGCCCGCACCATGCGGGTGGCAAATTCCGACTCGAATAGCGCGTACAGCGGGCCGCGGTAGCTCTCCAGCCGCTCGGCGGTGAGGGCGCGAAACGCCGCTCCGGGCAGCGCGATTTCCTCGTACACCACCGGCGTGCCCGCCAACAGCAGCAGCCGCCGAATCTGGGTCACGCTCTCGCCTTGCTTGATACCCAGCGCCCGCGCCACGTCCTGCGTCGCCCGCGTGCGCTTGCACTCGAGAAACCGCCGCTCCATCGGCTGCGGCGTCGACGGATCGTCGTCCGACACCAGACGCAAAAAGCGGAACTTCACCCGCTCTTCGTGGTGCGTGGAAACAAAGGTGCCCCGCCCCTGTCGGCGCAACAGCAAGCCTTCGACGGCGAGCTCGTCCACCGCCTTGCGCACCGTGCCTTGGCTGACACCGAAGCGCCGCGCCAAGTCGGTCTCGCTGGGAATGAGTTCGCCGGGCTTCCATTCACCCAATTGCAGGCTGCGCTTGATCAGCCCCTTGATCTGCCGATACAACGGGCTGAAACTGGGGTTGGCCGCCTGCGCCGGCGGCACAGTGTCTGGGAGCGTCTGCGTTGCCATGTCGGCTGCATTGCAGCATAGGCAGTGCCGCTTGTCCAGACTGCGGTAAAAAATATCTTATATAAGATAAATGAGTGATTGACTCGGCTGCGGCGGCGCTCTACACTCGGCCGAGTTTTGCAGTGCATCAAATCCGCTGCCTGCCGTGCGGCACGCCGTGCCCAGGGCGCAGGCGCACCCCGCCCCCCTACCGACACCGACTGAGGAGTTCACCGTCATGTCTAAAGCCCCCGTTCGCGTCACCGTCAGCGGCGCCGCCGGTCAGATCGGCTACGCCCTGTTGTTTCGCATTGCCTCCGGCCAGATGCTCGGCACCGACCAGCCGGTGATCCTGCAACTGCTGGAAATTCCAGATGAAAAGGCGCAAAAAGCGCTCAAAGGGGTGATGATGGAGCTGGAAGATTGCGCCTTTCCGCTGCTGGCGGACATGAGCGCGCACGGCGACCCGATGACCGCGTTCAAAGACGTGGACTACGCGCTGCTCGTCGGCGCCCGCCCGCGCGGCCCGGGCATGGAGCGGCGCGATCTGCTGTCGGCCAACGCACAGATCTTCACCGCGCAGGGCAAGGCGCTCAATGCCGTGGCCAAGCGCACGGTCAAAACCCTGGTGGTGGGCAACCCGGCCAATACCAACGCCTACATCGCGATGAAATCCGCCCCCGATCTGCCGGCGAAAAACTTCACTTCGATGATGCGGCTGGATCACAACCGCGCGCTGAGCCAACTGGCGCTCAAGATCGGCAAACCCGTGGCCGAAATCGAAAAAGTCTGCGTCTGGGGCAACCACTCACCGAGCATGTACGCCGACTACCGTTTCGCCACCGTCGGCGGGCGCTCGGTCAAGGAAATGATCGACGACGAGGCGTGGAACCGCGACGTGTTCCTGCCTACCGTGGGCAAGCGTGGCGCGGCGATCATCGAGGCGCGCGGCTTGAGCTCGGCGGCTTCGGCGGCCAACGCCGCGATCGACCATGTGCGCGACTGGGTGCTCGGCACCAACGGCCGCTGGGTGAGTATGGGCATCCCCTCGGACGGGTCTTACGGCATTCCGCAAGAAACGATGTTCGGCTTTCCGGTGACCTGCTCCGGCGGCGAATATCGACTGGTGCGCGATCTGCCGATCGACGCTTTTTCGCAGGAGCGCATCGACAAAACCCTGGCCGAGCTGGAAGAAGAAAAAGCCGGCGTGCAGCATTTGCTGTGAGCAAGATCATGACTGCGCTGACCGCAGGCGGACGCTTCCGCCAGGCCCTCGCCGCCGAGCGCCCGCTGCAAATCGTCGGAGCGATTTGCGCCAACCACGCGCTGCTGGCGCAACAAGCGGGGTTCCGTGCGATCTACCTCTCCGGCGGCGGGGTGGCCGCCGGCTCGCTGGGACTGCCCGATCTGGGCATCAACACCCTGGACGACGTACTCACCGACGTGCGCCGCATCACCGACGTGTGCGAGCTGCCGCTGCTGGTGGACGTGGACACGGGCTTCGGCCCGAGCGCATTCAACATCGCCCGCACGGTCAAAAGCCTGATCAAGTTCGGTGCGGCGGCGATGCACATCGAAGACCAGGTCGGCGCCAAGCGATGCGGCCACCGCCCGGGCAAGGAAATCGTGTCGCGCGGGGAGATGGTCGACCGCATCAAGGCCGCGGTCGACGCCCGCACCGACCCGCAGTTTTTCATCATCGCCCGCACCGACGCGATTGCCGTCGAAGGGCTGGACGCGGCGATCGAACGCGCCCGCGCCTGCGTCGAAGCCGGTGCCGACGGGGTGTTCGCCGAGGCCGCCGCCGATCTGGACACCTACCGGCGATTCACCGCCGCAGTCGGCGCGCCGCTGCTGGCCAACATCACCGAGTTCGGCGCCACGCCGCTGTTCACCGTCGATGAACTCGCCAGCGCCGAAGTGGCGATGGCGCTGTACCCGCTGTCGGCCTTTCGCGCGATGAACAAGGCGGCGCAGACGGTCTACCAGACCATCCGCCGCGACGGCACGCAAAAAGCCGTGCTGCCGATGATGCAGACCCGCGCCGAGCTGTACGAAAGCATCGGCTACCACGCATACGAGCAGCGCCTGGACGCGCTGTTCGCCGCCCAAAACCCCGCGCAATGACCTCCGAGGAGACCTCCATGAGCGACCACGCCGCCCCCGCCGGAATGACCTTCAAACCCAAAAAATCCGTCGCCCTCTCGGGCGTGACCGCGGGTAACACCGCGCTGTGCACCGTCGGCCGCACCGGCAACGACCTGCATTACCGCGGCTACGACATTCTCGACCTGGCCGAGGCCTGCGAGTTCGAGGAAGTCGCCTACCTGCTGGTGCACGGCAAGCTGCCCAACGCCGCCGAACTGGCCGCGTACAAAACCAAGCTGCAGCGGTTGCGTGGTCTGCCCGCAGCGGTCAAGACCACATTGGAGCAACTGCCGCCGTCGGCGCACCCGATGGACGTGCTGCGCACCGGGGTGTCGGCGCTGGGCTGCGTCATGCCGGAAAAGGACGACCACAACCTCGCCGGCGCGCGCGACATCGCCGACAAACTCATGGCCTGCCAGGGGTCGATGCTGCTGTACTGGTGGCACTACGCAGCCAACGGCCGGCGCATCGAGGTGCAGACCGACGACGACTCCATCGGCGGCCATTTCCTGCACCTGTTGCACGGGCGCGCGCCCAGCGAGTCGTGGGTGCGGGCGATGCACACCTCGCTCATTCTGTATGCCGAGCACGAGTTCAACGCCAGCACCTTCACCGCGCGGGTGATCGCCGGCACCGGCAGCGACATGTACTCGTGCATCACCGGCGCGATCGGCGCGCTGCGTGGCCCCAAGCATGGCGGCGCCAACGAAGTCGCGCTGGAAATCCAGCGCCGCTACGCCAGCCCGGACGAAGCCGAGGCCGACATCCGCGCGCGCGTGGCGAACAAGGAGGTGGTCATCGGCTTCGGCCATCCCGTCTACACCATCGCCGACCCGCGCAACAAGGTCATCAAGGAAGTCGCCCGCCGGCTGTCGCAGGAACAGAACGATTTGCGGCTGTTTGCCATCGCCGAACGGCTGGAGCAAGTGATGTGGGACGCGAAAAAAATGTTCCCCAACCTCGACTGGTTCAGCGCCGTGAGCTACGCGCAAATGGGCGTGCCCACTGCGATGTTCACCCCGCTGTTCGTCATATCCCGCACCAGCGGCTGGAGCGCGCATGTTGTCGAGCAGCGACAGGACAACAAGATCATTCGGCCCAGCGCGAATTACACTGGCCCGGAAAATCTGCAATTCGTGCCGCTCGCACAGCGCGCTTGAGCCGGGTCTTGCACCGCCTTCATCATGCAGACGCGCCCGACCCTCGTCTCACGCCGGCCGGCGACGGCTTTTTTGCGTGGTCTCTTGCGTGGAGTCGTCTGAAATGAAGCTCAACCTGTCCTTGGTCTGCGGCCTGTTCGGTCTGTCATGCGTCCTGTCCCAGCCCGCCCTGGCCGCAAACGAAGCCGGCACGGCGTCGAAGCCGGCGCAAACCCACAAGGCCAAAACCCGCGCCAAAGCATCAGCTGCGACCACCGTGGCCGCAGCGGGTGCCACCCAGGCGATGCTGGCGCCGGATGCGACGCAGGCACAGCCGCAGCCCGTCGGCATGGAAAACGGCTACCCCGACGTCAACCCGGTGTTCGCGTTCAAAGATGGCCCGATGGTGTGCGGCTCGCAGCACGTGCCGATGGACATCAAGGTCGAGGCGGCCAACGACGAGACGATTTTGCTCACCTGGAACCGCAAACACTACCTGCTCAAGCGCAAGCCGACTTCGACCGGCGCCTACCACTTCGACGACGCCAAGGCCGGCTTCGTCCTCATCCAGATCCCGACCAAAAGCATGCTGTTCGACAAAAAGAACATGACGCGACTGGCCGACGATTGTGTTCCCTCGCCCTGAGGTTTTTTTTCCATTGATCCCATGTCTGCAGCGATTTCCAACGTCCGCCCCGCCCCCGACTCCGTTCTGGTCGACATCGCCGATTACGTGCTCGACACCCGCCGCGCGCAAACCCCGCTGGCGTTCGAGACCGCGCGCAACTGCCTGATCGACACCCTGGGCTGCGGACTGGAAGCGCTGGAATACCCGGCGTGCACCAAGCTGCTCGGCCCCGTCGTGCCGGGCACCATCGTGCCCAACGGCGCCAAGGTGCCGGGCACGCCCTATCAGCTCGACCCGGTGCAGGCCGCGTTCAACATCGGCGCGATGATCCGCTGGCTGGACTTCAACGACACCTGGCTCGCCGCCGAATGGGGCCATCCGTCGGACAACCTCGGCGGCATCCTCGCCGTGGCCGACTGGCTCAGCCGCAACGCCGTAGCCGCAGGCAAACAGCCGCTGACCATGCGCGACGTGCTGCTGGCGATGATCCAGGCGCACGAAATCCAGGGCGTGATCGCGCTGGAAAACAGCTTCAACAAGGTCGGCCTCGACCACGTGGTGCTGGTCAAGGTGGCGACCACCGCGGTGGTGTCGCGGCTGCTCGGGCTGTCGCGCGACGAGATCATCAACGCCGTGTCGCTGGCCTGGGTCGACGGCCAGTCGCTGCGCACCTACCGCCATGCGCCCAACACCGGCAGCCGCAAGAGCTGGGCCGCGGGAGATGCCACCAGCCGCGGCGTGCGCCTGGCGCTGATCGCCAAGACCGGCGAAATGGGCTACCCCAGCGTGCTCACCGCCAAGACCTGGGGCTTTTACGACGTCAGCTTCCGCGGGCAACCGTTCAAGTTCCAGCGGCCTTACGGCAGCTATGTGATGGAAAACGTGCTGTTCAAAATCAGCTACCCGGCGGAGTTCCACAGCCAGACCGCGGTAGAGGCCGCGATGAGCCTGCACCGGCAACTCGCGGCGATGGGCAAGACGGCAGACGACATCGCTTCGGTCTCCATCCGCACCCACGAAGCGTGCATCCGCATCATCGACAAAAAAGGCCCGCTGCACAACCCGGCCGACCGCGACCACTGCATCCAGTACATGGTCGCAGTACCCCTGATTTTCGGGCGACTCACCGCCGCCGACTACGAAGACGATGTGGCCGCCGACCCGCGCATCGACGCGCTGCGCGACAAAATCACCTGTGTCGAAGACCCGCAGTTCACCCGCGACTACCACGACCCGGACAAGCGCTCGATCGCCAACGCGCTGACCGTCACCCTCAAGGACGGCACGGTGCTGCCCGAGGTCGTGGTCGAGTACCCGATCGGCCACAAGCGCCGCCGCGCCGAGGGCATTGCGCTGCTCGAAGCCAAGTTCCGCACCAACCTGGCGCGGCGTTTCGCCGCCAAGCAGCAACAGGCGATTCTGGCCGTCTCGCTGGACCAGAACTTGCTCGAAGCGATGCCGGTGCACGAATACGTCGATCTCTACGTCTGACCTTCGCAACCGAACCTCCCCGCTCTGGAGCCCATCATGCCAGCCAAGAAAAAGGCCAGCGCCGCCGCGGCGCACGCATTCGCCAAGACCCTCAAGTCGTACCAGACCGCCTCGGGCAAGTCGCTGCAGTTTTTCTCCCTGCCGCAGCTCGGCAAGGAGCTGGGGGTGGACGTGTCGCGGTTGCCGGTGTCCATCCGCATCGTGCTCGAATCGGTGCTGCGCAACTGCGACGGCAAAAAGGTCGCGCCCGAGCACGTCGAGCAGCTTGCGCGCTGGCAACCGGGCGCCGCGCGCACCGAGGAGATTCCGTTCGTCGTCGCCCGCGTGGTGCTGCAGGACTTCACCGGCGTGCCGCTGCTGGCGGATCTGGCGGCGATGCGCAGCACTGCCGACCGCATGGGCGCCAACCCCAAGGTGGTCGAGCCGCTGGTGCCGGTCGACCTGGTCGTCGACCACTCGGTGATGATCGATGCCTATGGCAGCAAAAAAGCGCTGGATCTGAACATGCAGATCGAGTTCCAGCGCAACCGCGAGCGCTACCAGTTCATGAAATGGGGCATGCAGGCGTTCGACACCTTCGGCGTCGTGCCGCCGGGCTTTGGCATCGTGCACCAGGTCAACCTCGAATACCTCGCTCGCGGGGTGCACGTCAAAAACGGCGTGGCCTACCCCGACACCCTGGTCGGCACCGACAGCCACACGACCATGATCAACGGCATCGGCGTGGTCGGCTGGGGGGTGGGCGGCATCGAAGCCGAGGCGGCGATGCTCGGCCAGCCGGTGTACTTCCTCACCCCGGACGTGGTCGGCGTCGAGCTCAAGGGCCGGCTGCGCGGCGGCGTGACCGCCACCGATCTGGTGCTGACCATCACCGAAATGCTGCGCAAGGCCAAGGTCGTCGGCAAGTTCGTCGAATTCTTTGGCGAAGGCACCGCGAGCCTGTCGGTCACCGACCGCGCGACCATCGGCAATATGGCGCCCGAATACGGCGCGACCATGGGCTTTTTCCCGGTCGACGACAAGACCATCGACTACTTCAAGGGCACCGGCCGCAGCAAGACGGAAATCGAACAATTCGAGTCCTACTTCAAGGCGCAAAAGCTGTTTGGCGTGCCCAAGGCCGGGCAGATCGATTACTCGCAGGTGCTGACCCTCGATCTGGGCACGGTCGAGCCCTCTCTTGCCGGACCGAAACGCCCGCAAGACCGCATCCCGCTCGGCCAGGTCAAGACGCAGTTCGCATCGCTGTTTTCCAAGCCGGTGGCCGAAGCCGGGTTCAACCAGCCGGCGCAGCGCCTGGACCGCCGCTTTGCCGTGCACGACGGCAAGACCGAGGGTGAGGCGCCGGACGTGGCGCCGGGCGCCGAGGCCGATGTGGTCGAAATGGTGGCCAACCGCAGCACCGAAAGCGCCGCGCACGCCCGCGCCGAGCACGCGCCCAAGGGCCTGTCGATCGGCGACGGCGATGTGCTGATCGCCGCGATCACCTCCTGCACCAATACCTCCAACCCCAGCGTGCTGCTGGCCGCCGGGCTGCTGGCGAAAAAGGCGGTCGAGGCCGGGCTGAAGGTGCAGCCGCACATCAAAACGTCGCTCGCCCCTGGCTCGCGCGTGGTCACCGAATATCTGCAGAAAACAGGGCTGCTGCCGTATCTCGAAAAACTCGGCTTCAACGTCGCCGCCTACGGCTGCACCACCTGCATTGGCAACGCCGGCCCGCTGGCGCCCGAGATCGAGGCCACGGTGGTGAACAATAACCTGGTGTGCGCGGCGGTGCTGTCGGGCAACCGCAATTTCGAGGCGCGCATCCACCCCAATATCAAAGCCAACTTCCTCGCCAGCCCGCCGCTGGTCGTGGCCTACGCCATTGCCGGCACGGTGCGCCGCGACCTGATGACCGAGCCGGTGGGCTACGGCAAAAAGGGCAAACCGGTGTATCTGGGCGACATCTGGCCGAGCGACGAGGAAGTCGCCAGGCTGCTCAAGTACGCAATGAACCCCAAGGTGTTCAAGGCCAACTACGCGCAGGTGGCCAAAGACCCGGGCAAGCTGTGGAAAAAAATCGAAGGCGTCAAGGGTCAGGTGTACGACTGGCCGCAGAGCACCTACATCGCCGAGCCGCCGTTTTTCCAGGGCTTTGCGATGCAGCCGGCCGCGCCTGCGCTGTCCATCCGCGGCGCGCGCGCGCTGGCGCTGTTTGGCGACTCGGTGACCACCGACCACATCTCCCCGGCCGGGCCGATCAAGGAAAGCTCGCCCGCGGGCCAGTGGCTCAAGGCGCACGGCGTGCTCAAGGCCGATTTCAACTCCTACGGCTCGCGCCGCGGCAACCACGAAATCATGATGCGCGGCACCTTTGCCAATGTGCGCATCAAAAACCTGATGATCCCGCCGCTGCCCGACGGCTCGCGCGAGGAAGGCGGCGTGACCTTGCTGCAACCCAGCGGCGAAAAGCAGTTCATCTACGACGCGGCGATGCGCTACATTGCGCAGGGCACGCCGACCTTCGTTTTCGCCGGCGAGGAATACGGCACCGGATCGAGCCGCGACTGGGCGGCCAAGGGCACGCAGCTGCTCGGGGTCAAGGCGGTGATCGCGCGCAGCTTCGAGCGCATCCACCGCTCCAACCTGGTCGGCATGGGCGTGCTGCCGCTGCAGTTCCAGGGCAACGATTCGTGGGAATCGCTGGGCATCAAGGGCGACGAAACCTTCGACCTCGACCTCGGCGGCACCCTGCGCCCGCAGCAGGACGCGGTGCTGACCATCCGCGGTAGGAATGCGAGCGAACGCAAAGTCACGCTCAAGCTGCGCATCGACACTCCGATCGAGGTGGACTACTACCAGCACGGCGGCATCCTGCCGTTCGTGCTGCGGCAGTTGCTCGCGGCGTGAGCGTGTAACCGGGCGCCAGCGCGCATGGCTGAAGCCGCGCCGATTGCAGACGTGCTGGTGGTGGGCTCCGGGCCGGCCGGGGCCATGGCGGCTCGCGATCTGGCGCGCTCCGGCGCCAGAGTCGTCATCCTCGAGCAGGGCAGTAGCGCGCCCGTGGGCAACCAGTTGCTCGGTTTGCTACGGCGCAAGGAGGCGATGCACATCGCTCCTGGCGTGGTGCTGCTGCGCAGCCTTCGCGTCGGCGGCGGCTCGGTGACCTTCTATCACACCGCCATCGCCCCGCCGCTGGCGATGTTCGCCCGGCGCGGCGTCGATCTGAGTGCGGCGCTGGAACAAGTGCGCCGAGAAATCCCCAACGCGCCGCTGCATCCCGATTTGCTGGCACCAGTGGCCGCGCGGCTGGCGCTGGCTGCACAGTCGCTGGGTTTGCCGTGGCAGCCGCTGCCCAAAATGATCGACCAGACGCTGTGCCGCGACGGCGTCTGCCCGCCCGAGGCGTTCTGGTCCACCCACGGCCTGTTGCAACAGGCGGTCAAAGAAGGCGCGCACCTGCACACCGGGGTACGGGTGCAGCGGGTGCTGTTCGCTGCCGGGCACGCGGTGGGCGTGCAGGCGCTGTGCGACGGGGCGCTGCAGACGTTTCGCGCCGGCCGGGTGATTCTCTGCGCGGGCGGGGTGGCCAGTCCGGTGATTCTGCAACACAGCGGCATCGAAGAGGCCGGTGAGGGTTTTTTCTGCGACCCCTTGCGCATCGTCATGGGCCATCTGCCCATCACCCGTGCCGCGCAGGAAATTTCCATGTCTGCCGGCTTCGTCGATGCACGAGCCGGTTACATGCTGTCGGACATCGCCATCCCGCCGAATTTTTTCCGCGCCTTCGCCTGGGCCGCGGGACGGCCCGATCAGCTGCTCAGCTTCGCCCACACGGCGATGATCATGGTCAAAATCCGCGACGACATCGGCGGCCGCATCGACGCGCGGGGTCGGCCCTGGCGACGTTTCGGCGCGGTGGAGCGGCAAATCATGCAAGCCGGAGTCGAGCAGGCGCGCGCCGTGCTGCGCGCCTGCGGCGCGGGCCGGCCGTATGTCTCGCCGTGGGTCGCAGCGCACCCCGGCGGCACGGTTCGGCTGGGAGAGCTGGTGGACGAGCGGCTGAGTTGCCGCAGCCCCAATCTGCATGTGTGCGACGCGTCGGTCATTCCCGAACCGTGGGGCCTGCCACCGACCCTCACCCTGCTCGCGCTGGGCAAGTATCTGGCGCGGGTGCTGTCGTCATGACAGCGCAGCCGACCACTGCGCGGCGTCGAAACCGAGCAGCAGCGCCTGGCCGTCGCGCTCGACGATGGGGCGCTTGATCGCGCTGGGCGAGCGCAGCAGCAGTTGCACTGCGCTGTCGGCATCGACGACCGCGGCCTGCTGTGCGGCATCGAGCCGCCGCCAGGTGCTGCCGCGGGTATTGACCAGAGCCTGCCAGCCAAACCGCTGCGCCCAGGCGCGCAACTGCGCGTCGGTCGGCGGCGTTTTTTTGAAATCGACGAAGCGATAGCCCAGTTCGCGCGCCTGTAGCCACTGCCGGGCGCGCTTGACGGTATCGCAGTTGGCAATGCCGTAGACGACGAGCTGGCTGGCCATCGGCGCGTCCTCAAGCCGCCTTGTCGCGGCGAAACACCCATTGCTCGGCACTGGACGCCGCAGCGACGTAGCGGTAGCCTTCGCTGTCGAAGCCCTTGATCTGCTCGACCTCGGTGATGCGGTTGACGATGACATGGCGCGCCATCAGGCCGCGCGCCCGCTTGGCGTAAAAACTGACCACTTTGTAGCCTTTTTGCGGCGTGCCATCCTGAAACACGGGTTGCACCACGCGGGCGTTGAGCGCCTTGCGGTCGATCGCGCGGAAGTATTCGTCCGACGCCAAGTTGAGCAGCACCGGCTCGCCCCCGCCCGCAGCCAGCTCGGCGTCGAGCGCGCGGGCGATTTGCGTGCCCCAGTAGGCATACAGATCTTTGCCCTTGGCGTTGGGCCACTGCGTCCCCATTTCCAAGCGGTAGGGGCGCATCAGGTCCAGCGGTCGCAGCACGCCGTACAGCCCGCTGAGAATGCGCAAATGGCGCTGCGCCCACTGCAAGTCGGCTTCGCTCAGGCTGGGAGCATCCAGCCCTTCGTATACGTCGCCATTGAAGGCAAGCACGGCCTGCTTGCTCTGCGGCGGTGCAAAACTGGGTTGCCATTGGGCAAACCGCGCCGCATTGAGCGCGGCGAGTTTGTCCGAAATGCCCATCAGCGTGGCGAGTTGCTGCGGACTGAGCCGGCGCAAACCCTGCACCAGCTCGGCGGCTTGTTCGACGAATTGCGGCTGGGTGGCCAGCGCGGTGGTCGGCGCGGTGGTGTAGTCGAGCGTTTTGGCCGGTGACAGAACCATCAACAACATAGGCAGACTCGCAAATTCGTTTGCACGCCGCAGTGTAGCGGGACACCCTGTGGGCGCAGCGGGTCAGACCGCGACGGAGGCAGGCTGCGGCAGCGGCGTGCGGATGAGGTAGTCGAACGCGGCCAGCGCGGCCTTGGCGCCGTCTCCGGCGGCGATGACGATTTGTTTGTACGGCACCGTCGTCGCGTCGCCGGCGGCGAACACGCCCGGCACCGAGGTCTGGCCCTTGGCATCGACCACGATTTCGCCGAAGCGGTTGAGTTCGACCGTCGCCTTGAGCCATTCGGTGTTGGGCACCAGACCGATCTGCACGAACACGCCGTCGAGGTCGAGGCGGATGCCGTTGCCGCTGACGCGGTCGGTGTAGGTCAGGCCGTTGACCTTGCTGCCGTCGCCGCTGATTTCGGTGGTCTGCGCCGAGGTGATGACGGTGACGTTGGGCAGACTGCGCAGTTTGCTCACCAAAATGGCATCGGCGCGAAGCTCGGCGGCGAATTCGAGCAAAGTGACATGGGCTGCGAGGCCGGCTAAGTCGATCGCCGCCTCGACCCCGGAATTGCCGCCGCCGATCACCGCGACCCGCTTGCCCTTGAACAACGGGCCGTCGCAATGCGGGCAATAAGCCACTCCTTTATTGCGGTAGGCGTCCTCCCCCGGCACGCCGAGCTGCCGCCAGCGTGCGCCCGTGGCGAGGATCACGCTGCGCGAACGCAGCACGGCGCCGTTGGCCAGTTGCACGCCGATCAACTCGCCGGGTTCGGCAGCAGGCAGCAGTTTGTCGGCGCGTTGCTGGTTCATCACGTCCACGCCGTACTGCCGCACGTGCGCGTCGAGCGCCGCGGCGAAGCGAGGGCCGTCGGTCTGCAACACAGAGATGTAGTTTTCGATCGCCAGGGTGTCGTTGACCTGCCCGCCGAAACGCTCGGCCGCCAGCCCCACGCGGATGCCTTTGCGCGCGCCATATACCGCAGCGGCCGCGCCTGCCGGCCCGCCACCGACGATGAGCAGGTCGAACGGCTCTTTGGCGCCGAGTCTGGCAGCGTCGCGCTGCGCTGCGCCGGCGTCGAGCTTGGCGACGATTTGTTCCACGTCCATGCGGCCGCTGGCAAACGGCTCGCCGTTGAGGTAGACGGTGGGAACGGCCATGATCTGCCGCGACTCGACCTCGCTTTGGAACAGCGCACCGTCGATCACCACCGTCTGCACCCGCGGGTTGAGCACGGCCATGAGCGAAAGCGCCTGCACCACGTCCGGGCAGTTGTGGCAGCTCAGCGATATGTAGACCTCGAAGCGGTACTCACCGTCGAGCCGGCGGATGGCCTCGACGGTCTGCGCCTCGACCTTGGGCGGATGGCCTCCGGCCCACAACAACGCCAGAACCAGCGAGGTGAACTCGTGCCCCAGCGGAATCGCGGCAAAGCGCAAATGCAGCGGCTGGCCGCTACTGCGCTGCAGGGCGAACGACGGCTTGCGCGCATCGTCACCGTCCAGGCGCAGCGCGATCTTGTCGCTGAGCGCGGCGATTTGTTCCAACAATGTACGCAACTGCGCCGAGGCCTCGCTGGCGTCGAGAGCTGCCACCAGCTCGAACGGCTGCGTGACCCGCGCCAAATACGACTTGAGTTGCGACAGCAGGGTATCGTCGAGCATGGTATCTCCCGGGTTTGGCCGCAGGCAGCGGCGGCAAGCGCCGTCGGCCCGTGCAAAGCGACACGGGCCGGCCACAGCCCCGGCCCGCGGCTGGGCGCCCGTTCATGGGCGCGATAAAGCATCCCTCTTGCGCGGAAAGGGGCGCGGAAAGGAGCGCCGAAAAAACGCGCTGATAGCCGTCAGATCTTGCCGACCAGATCGAGCGAGGGCTTGAGCGTGGCGTCGCCCTGCTTCCACTTCGCCGGGCAGACTTCACCGGGGTGCGAGGCGACGTATTGCGCCGCCTGCACTTTCCGCAGCAGTTCCTTGGCGTCACGGCCGATGCCGTTGTCGTGGATTTCGCACAGCTTGATGATGCCTTCGGGGTTGATGACGAAGGTACCGCGCAACGCCAGCCCTTCTTCTTCGATCATCACGTCGAAGTTGCGCGTCAGCGCGCCGGTGGGATCGCCGATCAGGGCGAATTTGACTTTTTTGATCGCTTCCGAAGTGTCGTGCCAGGCCTTGTGCGCGAAGTGGGTGTCGGTGGACGCACCATACACTTCGACACCCAGCGATTTGAAGGTGTCGTAGTTATCGGCCAGGTCTTCGAGCTCGGTCGGGCAAACGAAGGTGAAGTCGGCCGGGTAAAACATCAGCACAGACCATTTGCCTTTGAAATTGTCCTCGGTGACGTCGAAAAATTTGCCGTTCTGAAACGCCGTGGCTTTGAAAGGTTTGACTGCGGTATTGATCAAAGACATGAAAGACTCCTTGAGGTGGCTGGGTGTTGTCAGTCGGGCCGCGCGTTCGCCCAGCCCTGACACGGGAAGACAACGTCGTTCTTCTACGTTGCTGCAGTGCAGACTTTAGATTTGCACGCGGTTCAAGTCCAATCGGCAGTTTCAATCCGCACTATAGACAGTGTCTATGCAATTTGACGCAACACAGACTTCACCGGCAGCGACCGGCCACCGGCACGATGCTTCGGCGCCGCCGATCTGCTTCATCGGCCTGGGCGCCATGGGCACCCCGATGCTCAAACACTTGCTGCGCCACGGCTGCAGCGCCCGTGTCTACGCGCGCAGCGCCGCCTCGCGCGATGCAGCACGGGCGCTGGGCATCGAACCGTGCTCCAGCCCCGCGCAGGCAGCACGCGATGCCGAGTTCGTGTTCACCAACGTCACCACCACCGAAGACGTGGAACAAGTGCTGTGCGGCACGGAAGGCGTCGTCCACGGCGCCCCGCGTGGGGCGATTTGCCTCGATCACAGCACCATTTCACCAGAAGGTGCGCGCAAAATTGCTCGACTCCTCGAAAATGCCGGGCTACATTTTCTCGACGCACCGGTGTCCGGTGGTGTTGCCGGTGCGCAGCAGGCGACGTTGAGCATCATGGTCGGCGGGCAGACGGACAGCTTCCGGCGCGCGCTGCCGCTGCTGCGTCTGCTCGGCAGCAATGTGCGCCACGTCGGCCCCAGCGGCAGCGGCCAGGTGGCCAAGGCCTGCAACCAACTCATCCAGGTCGTCACCATCGAAGCCATCGCCGAAGCGCTGCTGTTCGCGTCCCGCCAAGGCGTGGAGGCACACGCCGTGCTCGACGCCATTTCCACCGGGTTTGCCGCCAGCCGCATGCTCGATCTCATGGGACCGAAAATGGCCGACCGCGACTTTCGCGCCGGCATCGAGGCCCGGCTGCACGCCAAGGACTTCGGCTTGATCGCCGCGTCGGCGCAGGCCGTCGGGCTGCGCCTGCCGGCGCTGGAGCAAGTACGGCAACAGCTCGACGCCCTGATGCGCGCCGGCTGGGGCAGGCACGACACCGCCAGCCTGCTGCGCGTGCTCGAAGGTCAACAACAGTAAATCCGGTTCACGCCCCCAGTTCGGCCAGGCGGTTTTGCTCCACGCCGCCAACGGGCGCGGCGCGCACGCCCAGCAGATCGCACAGCCGGCCATGCAACACCGACCCCGGCTGCGCCAAGGCGTCGAGCACGGCAAAATGATGCGCCGCCTGCACCTCGATCGGCTTTGCGCTGTGTGGCCAGCGACGGTGCATCAGCCTTGCCTGCGCATGAAACGCCTGCGACTCCTGCGCGCCGACGGCAAGCACCAAAGGAGCAGTGCCCGCAGGCGGCAGCCAGACAGGCGACATCGCCCGCGCCGCCTGCTGGCTCAGGCGCAGATCGCGTTGCAAAAACGCCGTCTTGCGCACCGATTCCAGGTCGTACACCCCGGAAACCGCCATCGCCCCGGCGACGATTTGCCTCGGCATGCGCTGATCGATCCAGTCGAAACGACAGGCCAGCATCAACGCCGCCAGATGCGCCCCGGCCGAATGCCCGGCCAGCACGATGCGCGTGGCATCGACACCGAATTCCTGCGCCCGCTGCCAAATCCAGGTCAGCGCCCGCACGACGTCGAGCACGATGTGCTGCAGCGCCGCGCCCGGAGCCAGCGAATAATTCACCACCATCACATGCACCCCGCGTGTGATATACGCCGGGGCAACGAAACTGTGATCAGCCTTGTCCAGCGACCTCCACCAGCCGCCATGAATGAACACCAGACAAGGCGCCAGCCTGGTGTCGGCAGGAGCGAACCAATCCAACGTCTGCGCAATGCCGTCGCCGTAAGGCAGGTCCAGCAGGCAAGGCCAGTTCAGCCGCGCCTCCTGCGATTCCCGCTTCCAACGGGCCAGATAGTCCGCCCAATCCTGAACCAGTTCGCGATTGTTGTATTCACGCTCGAGCACAGCCGCGTCGTAACGCATCATTCCACCCCGCCGGCACCATCCCCAATTCCACTCGAAATTTCTCTCGAAGATGGTAGGCCGCCGCCCTGCAACTCACCATCAAAGATACCGTTGGTTACGCCGGCCCGCGGCGGCTGGACAAACGCCAAAAAATTTCAGCTATGATTATTGTTTTGGGCCGATAGCTCAGCTGGGAGAGCGCTGCGTTCGCAATGCAGAGGTCGGGAGTTCGATCCTCCTTCGGTCCACCATACACAAGGGCTCGGATAGTCTCCGGGCCCTTTTTCTTGCCTGAAATCCCCGCGCCACGCGGGGTTCCGGCCACCTGTGCTGCGGGTGACCAGCTGTCGAAACGACCGAAATCGGCCACTTTCTCGGCCAGAGCCGTCTCTATTCTCCGTTTGGCCTGCGGGTAGGCGCAGCACCCGATCCTTCAAAATCAATGGCTTATGTTCGGCGGTTCATCGTCAACCACGGCCGCCAGTCAGGCATCGAACGCCGCCAGAGCCTCACCAGAGATGACTTGACTGTATCGCAATCGAGATACACAATCGCGGGAACGGAGGATTCGACCATGGCCCGTTCCACGATGCTGCACGTCCGGGTGGACGACAAAATCAAGACGCAAGCCAGCGAGGCACTGGCAGCCATGGGGCTGTCGGTGTCGGATGCCGTGCGCATCCTGCTCAAGCGCGTGGTGAACGACCAGGCCTTTCCGCTGGAGTTGAAGGTGCCCAACGCGCAGACCCGCGCGGCGATGGAAGAAGCCCGCGCCATGGCCAAGGCGCGCACCGCCCGCTTTGACTCTGCAGACGCCCTGATCGATGACCTCGAAAACGCCAGTTTCGGCGCAAGCCAAAAAGCCCGCCAGCAGTAAGCGGGCGTCGCTGCCCAGGGCGAGCGATTACACCAAGTCTTTCCTCAAAGACTGGGAACGCCTCTCGCGTTCGGGTCGTTACGACCTGAAGCGGCTGAAGGAGGCGATGTTGCTGCTCATTGGCAACGATGCCCCGCTGGGGCCTGAATGGCTGGATCACCCGCTGAAGGGGGATTGGGCCGACCATCGCGAATGTCACATCGGCGGCGACTTCTTGCTCATTTACCGCCTGGATGGCAACGCCATCATCTTTGTGCGGACGGGCACGCACTCTGAATTGTTCGAGGAGTGATCCGTGGCGATTGAATCCCTGCCGACCTTCACCAAGCCCGCCCGCCAGCGCTGGGAGTCCATCCCTGCCGACATCCGCCAGCGGATGCTGTCCAACGTCTGGTGCGGCCACGGCCGTCACGAGACCACGATCACCCGCTTCAGCGGCACCATCAAGGGTGGCGACTTGCTGCTGATGGGCAAGTGCGCCGAATGCCACGGTGATGTGGCACGGCTGATCGAGGGCTCGTAACCCGGTCAGGCATCAAACCGTGCCACCACCTCCCGCTGCGCCACCCAGTCGGTCGGCAGCGGATGCCTCTGGAACCACAGCAGGCTCATGCAGCGCGGCTGCTTGCCCGCCAGGATGGCCTGGATGAGGGCGGGCTCCAGCAGCGTCAGCCGCAGCAGTTCGTTGACCGTGGAGTGGTGCAGGCCTTCGCGCCGGGCGATCTCGCTGCCGCTGGCCACCACGCCCTCGTCGAGCAGGTGCTGCCAGTAGAAAGCCCGGGTCAGTGCCACCAGCAAGGGCTGATCCAGCGTGCGGGCCGCCGTGCCCGGCGCCTCGGCCGCCCCATCGGGCCGCACCACGACCGTGCGGGCGCCGCGCTTTTTGATCTTCCACGGGACGAAGGTGCTCAGCCTGACTTGTCCATCCTCGCGGCGCTCGCGGAGCACCGGGGCGCCGGTGGCCTGAACACGGGCCTTCATGCGGCGGCCTCCAGTTCCTGCAGCTCCGCGCCGATGGTGCCGGGCATCAGCTCGACGGCCAGTTCCCGCCAGCCCTGGTCGCGCCAGACGATCTCCAGCCCCTCATCGGCCACGATCACCCGCTCGATCAGCAACTGCGCCAGGCGGCACTGCTCGGCGGGGAACAATTGCTGCCATAGATTGGCGAGGTTGCGCATCGGCAGCACGACCTCGGGCTCTGACAGATCGGGGCGGATGGCCCGGACCCGATCCCACACCGCCTGCACTGTGTGCGGTGCCGACAGCGCCGCCACGATCTGCTGCGTGACCAGTTCTTCGATTGGCCCCGCTGGCAACGGGCTGCGTGGACTGGCCCAGGCGCCGAAGCGCCGGTGTTGGAGCGGCGTGTAGTAGCGATAGGTTTTGCCATTCTTGACCGTGTGGCTGGGCACCAGCCGCTGGCCATCGGGCGTGAACAGCAGGCCGCGCAGCAGCGCGGGCGCGCGCCTGCGACCGTTCGTGTCACGGCGGCGCTCATTCGCATCCATCGCCAGCAGTGCATGGACCGCGTCCCACTGCGCCGGCGTGATGAGGGCGGGATGCTGGCCGGGGAAACGCTGCCCCTTGTGCACGATCTCGCCGAGATACATCCGGTTGTGCAGCATCTTGTAGATCGTCTGCTTGGTGAAGGGCTTGCCGCCCTTGGTCCGCAGCCCCTCGGCGGCATAGGTCTTCACCATCAACGTGGCCGAGCGCAGGCTGATGAAATCGTCAAACAGGCGGCGCACCAGGGCGGCTTGGGCCTCATTGACCACCAAGCGCCGCTCGCGCACGTCGTAGCCCAGCGGCACCGGACCCCCCATCCACAGCCCCCTGGCCTTGCTGGCGGCGATCTTGTCGCGGATGCGCTCGCCGGTGACTTCGCGTTCGAACTGGGCGAAGGACAGCAGGATGTTGAGCGTGAGCCGCCCCATCGACGTGGTGGTGTTGAACTGCTGCGTGACCGAGACGAAGGAGACCCCCTTGCGGTCGAACACATCGACCATGCGCGCGAAATCCGCCAGCGAGCGGGATAACCGGTCGATCTTGTAGACCACCACCACGTCGATCTTGCCCGCTTCGATGTCGGCCAGCAGCCGGCGCAGCGCGGGCCGCTCCATGTGGCCGCCCGAGTAGCCGCCGTCCTCGTAATCGTCGGCCACGGCGATCCAGCCCTCGTGGCTCTGGCTCGTGATGTAGGCGTGGCCGGCCTCGCGCTGGGCGTCGATCGAGTTGAACGACTGGTCCAGCCGCTCGTCGCTGGAGACGCGGCAGTACACCGCGCAACGCTTGGGCGGCACGCCGGGGAGAAGCGCGGATCGGCTCATTGCGGGCGCTCCTTGCGCTCGCGCAGCCCGAAGAACTTCGGCCCGCTCCAGTGCGTGCCGGTGATGTGCCGTGCCACCGCACTCAGGCTCTTGAAAACCTGCCCATCCAAGGCGTAAAGCCCCTCGGGCGTGACCGTCACGCGGTATTCGCGCTCGTCCCACTCGCGCACCAGCGTCGTGCCGGGCATCAGCCAGGGCTGCGCACTGCGTCCGGTGGGCGTCTTGATCTTGGAGTGCTGGGCGCCGGCCTCGACCAGCAACTTGCGCAGGGTGGCCGGCAGCGCCCCATAGGCCTGCTCCTGAATGCGATAGGCCAAACGCGACTCCAGGTAGCGACGGTTGGGATGCGCCGGCCGTCGGGGAAAGTGCGCATCCCACAGTGCCCACAGTTCGGCCATGGGCAGCGAGGGCAAGGCCGCCAGTTGCGCGGCCACCGTGGGGTGATGGGGAGTGTCGGTCATCGTGCAGCGTCCGGTGGTGGAGACAGGTGCATGAACGCGCTGTGGCGGCAAGAAGCCAAGTCAAACCGGGCTCTGGCCCACGTCGTCGCAGTGGTCTGTGGCAGCGCAGCCGCGCTCGCCCAGCAGGGTCTGTGCCCGCCCGGTGCGCCGGTCGGTGACGCCCAGGATGTAGACCTCGCCGCCCCAGACGCCGCAGGCCACGTCGGTGTCCTCAGCATCGGCGGGCAGCAGCCAGCCGGTGACGCCCTCGGGCAGATCCAGCAGGTCTTCGGGCCGATGGATCGGCCAGCGCATCGCGGCCTGGTGGCGGCGGGCCGACTGCAGCGTCGCGTCTGGAGTGTCGGGGAAGTTGTCTTGGCTGAGGATGGGAATCCAGGCCAGCGGCTGCCCGCTGGCCAGCCAGCCGTGCACGCGCTGCGCGACCTGCGGGTCGTAATGGGCCAGGGGCTGGCTGGCGAGGGTGTTGTTTGATGTCGTGGGGGTCATGGCTTCTCCTGGGGTTGTAACCCGGCACGGCGCCGGGCGGTAACCGGTAACCTCATTTCGGGTTCTGTCGCTGGCCAAGCGCCGCGCTCGCGCCCCCCGCATGGCACTTTGGCCAGGAAGGACCCGTCTTGCGTGTGAGCGGGGGCCGTGCCGATCAGGCGGCGGGCATCTCGGCGGCCAAGGCCGCTTGCGCCGCCTGTACCAGATCCATCGGGATCTCGATCGGAAAGCGGTCCTCGGTGTGGTGGTAGTTGCATTGCCGTCGGGCCGCCGAGGCACGGGCCAGCGCGTTCATCACCGGCATCAATTGCTCGTAGAGTTCGACTTCGGCCAGATCGGCCCGGCAGTGGATGAAGGCGCGCTCGGCCTGGTGAATGAGAGCGGGCAATTCGGCCAGCTTGGCCTTGGCCGTCTCGCGCCGGCTGTGCAGATCGGCCAGGGAAGACCGGGCGACGCGCAGTTCCACTTCGAGCCGGGTCAGCGTGTCGGGGACGACGAACTCGCCCTCGCCCGTCAGCAGCGTCTGAGAGGCGGCTTTCGTTTCAGCGGCGAGGCGGGCTTCGAGCGCGGCGATGCGCTGGTCGAGCCTGGCGATCTGGGCCTGCGTCGTCTCGATCTCGGCAGTGCACGCTTGACGCCGCGCGAGCAGTTCGGTCAGGCCCTTTTGGGCCTGGGTGAAGGCTTGCGGGGCATTGAGCACGCGTTGCAAGGGCCGCATCTGACGTTCGAGGCTGGACGCCTGGGATTTGAGTTCCTCCACGCGTTGATGGGCTGCACACAGGATGGGCCAATGCGCCTTGGCCGCCGGCGGCGTGCTCATTGACATCGACCCCGCCGCTTCGCGCAGCTTGGTCTGCTTCTCGCGCTCGCGGGCGTGCTCGGCCTCGGCTTCGGCCAGGTCTTTCTGGATGGCGGCCAGTTGCCGGCCCAGCTGCTCATGCTCGGCCTTGACCTTCTCGTAGTAGGCGTTGGACTTTTTGTGGAAGGGATTGAGTTTCATCGGCGGTCTCCGGAGTGCATGCCACCCTCGACGCCGGGCGGCGTGGCGGTTGAATGCGGACGGATCGGCGCGATGCGCCACAGCGCGCCGTCGCGGCTGTGGCCGAGGTGGCTGATCTCGATGCCCTTGGCGCGATAGGCCGGGGCGATGCGACGCAATTGATCGGCCAGCCCCTTGGGCGAGCGCGGCCAGGTGCTGCGGTCGGCAATGCCGTAGCCGTTGAGCCGTTCGTAGAGCTGGCCGGCAGTGCCTTGCCAGTGAAGGGGCCCCACGCGCTCGGCCAGCAGCTTGTCCAAGGCTTGCGCGACCGCGTTGCTCTCCAGTGCCCGGTCGATGCCGGCGCGCACGAGTTCGGCGTACTGCTGCTGGAACTCGCCCGGCGCGAAGCCCAGCACCCGGGCCACGGCCTCGCCCAGCCGCTCGAAATCGGCCATGCGCTGTTTGTGGGTCAGGTGCACCGAGGGCAGCACGGCCAGCGCGGCGGCAAAGAGGTCGAGCAGGCCGCCGAAGACGCGCGGCTGATCCCGCTCCCAGCCAGCGTGGGCGTCGGCGTCGTCCCGCCGCGCCTCGGCGGGAATGCGCGGAAGATCGACGTGGATCACTCGATCGATCAGGTCGGGCCGGGTGGCCACCACGGCGATGCCGTTCATCATCACCGGTCGTTTGCACTCCAGCACGTGCTCCTCGCCGTTCGTGTAGAACTGACGCGAGGCAAAGCCGCCGCCGGTGCTCAAGGTGCACAGGGCATCCTGCTGCTCGGGTGTCAGGCCGGAGATGTTCTCGTACGAGACCATCCATGCGTTGGCGGCGGCGACGAAGATGTCCTCCACCGTCTTGGGCCGGCCGCGCAGGCCCACCTTGTTCGGGTCGATGAGGCTGCGCAGCACCGACTGTGTGGTGGACTTGGCCGAGCCCTGCTCGCCCACCAGTTCCAGCACTGGGAACGGCGTGTCCGGACGAAAGCAGTCCAGCAGCCACGCCAGCACCATCACCCGGCGCTCGGGCGGGATGTTGGTGTGCCGCCACAGCAGCCCCACATCGCCATTGCGCGCGGGCATGGGCAGCGGACGCATCGAGGGCGTGCGGGTGAACAGCACCGGCGACTCGGCCACCACCTGCCAGCCAGAAGGCGTGACGACCACGGCCTGCCAGTGCGCATCGCACAGGTCGATCACATAGCCGTCTTGCCAGCGCGCAGCGCGCACGTGCACCGCGACCTCGTCGCCGTCATTGATGCCCGCGGCCGCCAGGGTGGCCAGTGCGGCCTTCATCGTGCTGTCGGCCACGCCGGCCTCGCAGGCGCGCCAGTAGGCCGCACGCAACCAGTCTTCGAAGCCCGAGGACGGCACGCGCCAGACTTCACGGCGCCCGGGCAGACGGATGACTGCCACCGCCTTGCGATCGGCGTCGTGGTGCAACTGGCATTGGGCGCGGGCCAGGGCCACCAGCTCATCGAGGGTCGAGCGTTCGTCGGCGGGCCCCGGATCGGTGCCGCGCGTGGCGCGGTCCAGCGCCGTCACCGAGCACGCCGGATTGACCTGCTTGGCCTTGTGGCGCAGCCGCTGGTAGGCTGCCAGATCCTGTGCACGCAGGGCCGTCAGCGCCGCGATGACCGGTGGCTCGAAGAGTGCGCCCACATCCTCGCGCAGCCGCTCGATGGCGCCTTCCACGAGCCGCAGCGAATCGCAGGCCTCGTTTTGCGCCGGCAGCAACAGATAGACGTCACCATCACCACCGTCACCACCGTCACAGTGGTGACGGTCGTGAAGGTCGTGAGGGTCGGCCACGCTCGTTGTGGCGGCCGCGGAAAAAGAACGCCCCGCCACGCCTCAGGCCTCCGGGTGGCGGGCCAGCTCGGCGGTGCTGTGGATGCGGCGGCTATGGGCCTGCAGCCAGGCCAGCACATCGGCCTTGCGGTAGCGCACGCTGCGGCCGATCTTGGTGAGCACCGGCCCGCCGCCGTGCGTGGCCGCCCACTCCAGCCAGCCCACGGTGTAGCCGAGACCCGCGGCGGTGGTCTTGCGGTCCAGCAGCGCTTGGTCGGGCGCGCGCCAGAACTCGGCGCGCAAATCAGCGGCGTTGGTCGATCGGGCGGCTTGGAACCGTTTGGGCATCTCGGCATTCCTTCGGGCTCGTTGGGAATGCCGCCAATGTTGGTGGGGTCGGTGCCGACACCCGCCGAAGTTCAGGAAAATTTCCTGAAGTTCAGAAATTCCGCAGCCGCTGCGGCAGTTCCTGGTGGAAGGTTCTCAGCGCCGCGCCGAGCTTCTTGTGGAACGAGGCGTAGCCCCGCACGTCATCGCCGAAGAACCGCTTGGCCGCGTCGTTCACCGCCTGGCCGATAGCCTCGGCATTCGGGCGGTCTCCGGCGCGGTACTTGCCCGCGGAGGCCGCCAGCAGGTGCGCCATGATGACGATGGCCTTGTGGCTGTTCATCTCCTCCACATTGCTGCCATCGGGCAGGACCGGCTGGCGCTCCTCCTCGAACAGGAAGGCAGGCCGATCCTCGAAGGGCAGCTGCTCGAACCAGCGGCGCAGGCTGGCCTTGTCGATGACCAGGCGGTCCTTCTCGATCAGCTCATCGACCGGCGCGCCTTTGAACACCTTGCCCTGGCTGGTGACGATGCCCAGGTCCTCGTACTCCAGCCGCCCGTCGCGCAAGGCCGCCACCAGCGCCGCCCGCTTGGCGCTCATGCAGTGGGTCTCGACCTTGAGACGGGCCAGCTCGGCCGGCTCCACCCCGCACCACAGGGCAATCGCGTCCTGGATGCGGATGCAGTTGGCCAAATCCCAGTAGCGCAGGCAATCGTTCGCGGTGGGCATGGATGTTCCTTGGTTGGGCGGCATGAAGATATTGCCAAATTTTGCCAAACAGCCTAGGCTTGCGCCATGAGCACGATGAACATCTCCCTGCCCGACAGCCTCAAGGCCTTCGTGGACGAACAAGTCCGCCAACGCGGCTACGGCACGAGCAGTGAGTACGTGCGCGAGCTGATCCGCCGCGATCAGGGCCGGCTGCAACTGCGCAACCTGCTGCTGGCGGGCGCTTCGTCGGCTCCCACGGAGCCGGTAAACGAGACCTACTTCGAGGGCTTGCGCGAGCGGGCACGCGGCGCGGCCAAGGCGACAGGCAAGACACGCCGTCGGTCGTGAAGGCCAAGCCCGTCGTCCCGCGCAAGCAGGCCCATCGGGACGTCGAGGATGCGATCGCTCGCTACCTGGCCGAAGGCGCCGAGACCGCTGCGCTCGGCTTCATCGACGCCCTGGAGGACGCGTACCGCCACATCGGCCGGCACCCGGCCACGGGCTCGCCGCGATACGCCCACGAGTTGAACCTGCTGGGCCTTCGGTCCTGGCCGCTGACGCGGTATCCCTATCTGGTCTTCTACGTCGAGCGGTCCGACCACGTCGATGTCTGGCGTGTGCTGCACGGGCAGCGTGACATCCCGGCGTGGATGCAGGAACCAGACGGCGTGTGATCGCGGCACGCGCTGCGGCGAACGGCTGAAACAACAGGCCAGCATCGTCACCACCCTCACCATCTTCACGCAGCGGCGGCTACGCAGGTTCTGCGCACCCAAGGGTCGGAGCCGAATTCCGACCCCTCATGCGCTCACGTCCGCCCGAGCAGGCGGTACACCCGCTCGCCGGCGGCGTTGCGCGTCAGCACCACGTTCAAGCCCAGGCGACGGCGCAAGGCGGAAATCGCCCCGCGCACCGAATGGGGCTGCCAGCCGGTGGCCAGCATCAGTTGCAGGCAGCTGGCCCCATTCGGGCGGCCCAGCGCCGCCACCAGCGAGGCGAGCTTGCTGCCGGGGCGTAGCGGGATGCTCTCCAGAAGTTGGAGGGCGTCAGACGCGTTGACCGGCTGGCCATTCTTCGCGGGCGCGGGCCGCTTGCGCCCAGCCACGGCATAGCCGGCGTCGGTCAGCGCGTGGCCACGGCCTGCGGGTTCGATCCAGCCCCGCTGCAGCAGTGAGGTCATCACCTTGACCCGCGCGCCACCGCGCAGGGTGTCGGGTGGGATCACGCGCCCATCGGCGCGGCGGGCGGCGGCGCGTAGCAGCAAGGACTGAGTCGGGGTGAGCTTGGGGCAGGTTTCCATCGACATCTCCGGGGGATCGCGACGATGCGATTGACGCGCTGCGGAGGGCGGAAGCCAAGCACCCGGAAGACAAGGAATTCTTCTTGATACGACAAAACAATAAAACTACGATTTAACTAAATGCAGGTAACGGGTAGAATTTCCGCATGAGAGTGTCTAAAGAAGAGCTCGTCGCCGTCCTCGCCCAGTTCAACCCCTGGTGGCGCGGTGAGTCCATTGCGGATCTGCCCAGATGGCGGCGTGCGGCCTTCCGCGAGCTACACACCTGGCTGGCCGCGCCGCCCGCGCCCCGGGCCGTGATGCTCTCCGGCGCGCGGCAGATCGGCAAGACCACGCTGATGCTGCAGGCCGCGGAGGCGCTGCTGGCCGCCGGCGTGCCCGCTGCCAACATACTCTATGCCACCTTCGACCACCCGATCCTCAAGCTCGCCGGCATCGACGCCGTGCTCGACGCCTGGCGCGAGCGCGAGCCGCGCGCCGAGGGGCCGGAATACCTACTGCTCGACGAAGCCCAGTTCATCCGGGACTGGGGAACGTGGGTCAAGCACCAGGTCGATTTCCGCAAGGATCGGCGCATCGCCTTCACCGGCTCGGCCATGCCGCTGGTGGAGGCCGCCCCCGAATCCGGCGTCGGCCGCTGGCACACGATTCGGCTGACCACGCTGTCCTTCTACGAGTACCTGCAGATCAAGCGCCTGCAACTGCCCGAGTTGCCCAAGCTGCGCAGCCTGCGCGATCTGTTCGACTGGGCCCCGGCGGACTTCTACCGCGCCACCGAGCTGGGGCAGGACTACGTGGGCCACTTTCACGAATATCTGCTGCGCGGTGGCTTTCCGCAGACCGCGCAGGTCGACAGCGTCACGCAGGCGCAGCGCCTGCTGCGCGAGGACATCATCGACAAGGTCTTGAAGCGCGACATGACTGCGCTCTTTGGCGTGCGCCGCGTGCTGGACCTGGAACACACCTTCCTCTACCTGTGCCTGCACGACGGCGGCCTGCTGGACATGGTGGACCTGTGCAGCAACCTGGAAGTCAAGCGCCCCACGGCACAGCATTTCATCGAGCTCCTGGAAGCCACCCACCTGATCTACCGTCTGGCGCCCTACGGCTACGGCAAGGACGTGCTGCGCGCGCGATTCAAGATCTACTTGGCCGACGCGGCCATCGCGCCGGCGGTGATGCTCAAGGGCAAGGCCATCCTGGAGGATGCGGCGGCGCTGGGCGTGGCCACCGAGACGGCCGTGTTCAAGCATCTGTTCGCCCGCTACTACGCGCAGAACGTGCGCTTCTCCTACTGGCGCGGCAAGCGCGAGCACGAGGTCGATCTCGTCGCTGAAGTGGGCGGCGAGCTCATTCCGTTCGAGGTGAAGTACCGCGCCCAGCACACCGGTGCGCGCGAGTTGAAGGGCCTGATCGAGCTGTGCCAGGCCAAGCGCATCGCGCGCGGCTACGTGGTCACCAAATCGCTGGACGACTTCGGGCTGATGCAGGGCCTGCCGCTGGCCGACGATGTCGATGTACCGACGCGCATCATGCGCATTCCGGCGCCGCTGCTGTGCTACTGGATGGGGGCGGCAGAGCTTCCGGGGGATACGCAGTGAAGCTGGCCGCACGGGATCTGGCTCCGTGGAGCCGTGGCCATGCGGAGGTCGGGCTCCGTATGGCAGAGACGAATCTTGAGATGCTCGTTTGGCTCAAACTGACATTGAAGGGGCAGCCATGCGCGATGGCGTGATCACCGAAGCCGACACCTGCCGCGAGTTCGTCACACCCCGCCTCGTCGAGGCAGGATGGGGCACGGCCCCGCACGCCATCGGCGAGCAGCACAGCTTCACCCATGGCCGCATCATCGTCGCGGGCGGCAAGGTGCGTCGCGGCAAACAGAAACGCGCCGACTACCTGCTCTATTACCGTCGAGACTTTCCTCTTGCCGTGGTGGAGGCCAAGGAGATCGGCCTGCCCGCCGAAACCGGCGTGCAGCAGGCCAAAGAGTACGCCGAGATGCTCGGCCTGAAGTTCGCCTACGCCACCAACGGCCACCGCATCATCGAGATCGACTACACCGCCGGCACCGAGCGCGAGGTCGACCGCTACGCCGCGCCTGGCGAGTTGTTTGCCCGCCTGACCGCCGCGGCGCATCTCCCCCAGGAAGCTGCGTCACACCTGCTGGAGCCGTTCAACCTGGTCTCGGGCAAGGTGCCACGCTACTACCAACAGATCGCCATCCATCGGGTGATCGAAGCCATCCTGCGCGGCCAGAGGCGCATCCTCGCCACCCTGGCCACGGGCACCGGCAAGACCTGTGTGGCGTTTCAGGTGTGCTGGAAGCTGTGGAGCAGCCGCTGGAACCGCGAAGGCGCTTACCGCCGGCCCAAGATCCTGTTCCTGGCCGACCGCAACATCCTGGTCGATGACCCCATGGCCAAGATGTTCGCGCCCTTCGGCGATGCCCGGCACAAGATCGCGGGCGGCGACGTGAGCCAGAGCCGAGACATGTACTTCGGCATCTACCAGGCGCTGTCCACCGCCAGCGCCGATGTCTTCCGGCAGTACCGCCCTGACTTCTTCGACTTGATCATCATCGACGAGTGCCACCGCGGATCCAGCCGAGACGAGAGCGCCTGGCGCGCCGTGCTCGACTACTTTGCGCCCGCCGTGCAGTTCGGCATGACGGCGACGCCGCTGCGCGAAGAGTCACGCGACAGCTACGAGTACTTCGGCAACCCGGTCTACACCTACAGCCTGCGCCAGGGCATCGAGGACGGCTTCCTCGCACCCTACCGCGTGCATCGGGTGATCACCACCGTCGACGCGGCCGGCTGGCGGCCGAGCAAGGACGAGCTGGACCGCTACGGCCGCGAGGTGCCTGACGACGAGTACCAGACCAAGGACTTCGAGCGCGTGGTGGCTCTGCGCGCCCGCACGCGGGCGATGGCACGGCACCTGACCGACTTCCTGAAAGGCACCGACCGCTTCGCCAAGACGCTTGTGTTCTGCGTCGATCAGGAACACGCCGCCGAGATGCGGCAGGAGCTCGTCAACCTCAACAGCGACCTCGTCAAGCAGTACCCCGACTACGTCTGTCGCGTGACCGCCGACGAAGGCGCCCTGGGTCTTACCCATCTGGCGCATTTTCAGGACGTGGACAACCCCACGCCCGTCATCCTCACCACCTCCCAGCTGCTGACCACCGGCGTCGATGCCGAGATGGTGAAGAACGTGGTGCTGGCCCGTGTCGTGGGCTCGCGCGCCGAGTTCAAGCAGATCGTCGGGCGCGGCACGCGGCTGAAGGTCGACTATGGCAAGGAGTACTTCAACATCATCGATTTCACCGGCACGGCCACCCGGCACTTTGCCGATCCGGATTTCGATGGTGAGCCCGCGCTGATCGAGGAAGTGACGGTCGACGAGTCGGGCGAGCAGGTCAGCATTACAGAGACCGCTCCCCCAGCGGCACCGGATGCGCCGCCGGAAGCCCCGCCTTTCGAATACGAAGTGCCCGAAGAACAGATTGGCCCGGGCGCAGGCGGCGTGCTCATCAACGAACCGCCGCGCGAGCCGCGCAAATACTACATCGATGGCGGCGAAGTCGAAGTCATCGGCCACCTGGTGTACGACCTGGACCCGGAGGGCAAGAAGCTGCAGGTGGTGAAGTACAGCGAGTACGCCGGCCGCGCCGTTCGCACCCTGTATCCGACCCGCGAAGCCCTGCAATCGGCCTGGGGACACCCGGGCACACGCAGCGAAGTGTTGCGCGAGCTCACCGAGCGCGGCATCAGCTTCGAGGCGCTGGCCGCGGCGAGCGACCAGCCCGAAGCCGATCCCTTCGACCTCTTGTGCCATTTAGCCTGGAACGCGCCGCTACTCAAGCGCCGCCAACGCGCCGAGCGGGCGAAAAAGGCGGCGCAAGACCTGTTCGGCCAATACGGCGACACCGCGCGCGAAATCCTCACGCTGCTGCTCGAGCGCTACGTCGAGCGCGGCATCCAGCAGTTCAGCGCGCTGTCGGAGCTGATGAAGGTTCAGCCCTTCGACCGCTACGGCAGCCCGGCCGAAATCGCCACCCGCTACTTCGGCAGCGTGCGCGGCATGAAAGAGGCCGTCTCCCGGCTGCAAAGCGCGCTCTATCAATAACCCCAAGACGCACAAAACCCGAACCGATGCCCCGTTCCAAACGCCCCGCAGCCACTGCCGAAGCCCCTGTCCCAAACAAGCCCCGCGCCACGCGCCAGGCCAAAGCGCCGCTCACCACCCGTGACAACCTGTCCGCGCTAATTGGCAGCGCGCGCAAGATTCTGCGCAAGGACAAGGGGCTCAACGGCGACGTGGACCGCCTGCCGCTGCTCACCTGGGTGATGTTCCTCAAGTTCCTCGACGATCTCGAAATCGTCCACGAGCAGGAGGCCGAGCTCGACGGCCAGCCCTACCGGCCCATCATCGAGTCGCCGTACCGCTGGCGCGACTGGGCCCGCGAGGACGGCCTCACTGGCGACGAACTGCTGGCTTTCATCAACCAGGACGAAGCCCACCGCCCCGACGGCCGCCGCGGCCCCGGCCTTTTTGCCTACCTGCGGGCGCTGGCCGGCAGCGGCGAGAAAGGCAGCCAGCGCGAAGTCATCGCCAACGTGTTCAAGGGCGTGCAGAACCGCATGGTCAGCGGTTACCTGCTGCGCGACATCGTGAACAAGATCAACGGCATCCACTTCAGCAGCAGCGAGGAGATCCACACCCTCTCGCACCTGTACGAATCGATGCTGCGCGAGATGCGCGACGCCGCAGGCGATGCCGGCGAGTTCTACACGCCGCGCCCGGTGGTGCGCTTCATGGTACAGGTAACCGATCCGCGTCTCTCCGAAACCGTGCTCGACCCCGCCTGTGGCACCGGCGGCTTTCTGGTCGAGGCCTATGACCACCTCGCGCCGCAAGTCAGCACGCCGGAGCAGCGCCGCATCCTGCAACGCGAAACGCTCTACGGCCAGGAAGCCAAGCCGCTGCCCTACATGCTGGCGCAGATGAACCTGCTGCTGCATGGGCTGGAAGCCCCGCAGATCGCCTACGGCAACACGCTCGAGCGCCGGATCAACGAGATCGGCCACAGCGAGCGGGTGGACGTGATCCTCACCAACCCGCCGTTTGGCGGCGAGGAAGAGGCCGGCATCAAGGCCAACTTCCCGCCCAACATGCAAACGGCGGAAACCGCGCTGCTGTTCCTGCAATACATCATGCGCAAGCTGCGCTACGCCGGGCATGGCGCCGAGCAGGGCGGCCGCGCCGCCGTCGTAGTGCCCAACGGCACGCTGTTTGGCGATGGTGTGTGCGCCGTCATCAAGGAGGAGCTGCTCAAGGAATTCAAGCTCCACACCATCGTGCGCCTGCCGCAAGGCGTGTTCGCGCCCTACACCGACATCCCGGCCAACCTGCTGTTCTTCCAGCGCGGCGGCCCGACCGAGAAAATCTGGTACTACGAGCTGCCCCAGCCCGAGGGCCGCAAGAAATACAGCAAGACCGCGCCGCTGCCCTTCGAGGCCTTTCAGCCGGTGCTCGGCTGGTGGAACGCCCGCGAGGAAGGCCCGCAGGCCTGGCGCGTGGACTTCGCCGCCAAACGCGCCGCCGCCATCGACGCCGCCACACCGCACTGGCAACGGGCCGAGACCGAGCGCGCCCGCGCACGCGCCTTGAGCAAGCCGATTCGCGAACTGGATCAGACCATCGACCATGCGGCCAATGGCGACAAGGCCGCGCTGCAAGCGCAGTTGCGCGAGCTCAAGGCGCAGCAGCAGGCCCACGAGGCCGCCGCCAAGGCCGCGCAGGCCGAGGGCGACGCGCTCTATTGGCCGATCTACAACCTGGACCTGAAGAACCCGCATGCCGCCCAAGGGCTGGAGCACGCCGATCCGAAGGAACTGGTGGCCGCCATGCGCGCGGGCGAGGAGGAGGTGTTGCGCCTGCTCGGCGAGATCGAGGCGCTGGTGGCCGAGGTGCAGGGATGAGGCGGTGGCCGAAAGTTGCGCTGGGGGACGTGCTCCGCCGATCCAACGAACCTGCCGTGTGCATGCCCGACGTCGATTACGACGAAGTCACCATCCGTCTTTGGGGTAAAGGCGTCATCAGCCGTGGCAAAGTTCGCGGTGCTGATATCACGACTCCGCGACGGGTAGTGCGTGCCGACCAGCTGATCCTTTCCAAGATCGACGCCCGCAACGGCGCCATTGGGCTGGTTCCGCAAGAGCTTGACGGCGCCATCGTCAGCAACGACTTTCCTTCCTTCGAGTTTGCCGACTGCAGCCAACTCGATCCGGCGTTCATGGGATGGATGGTGCGCTCCCGGCACTTCGTCGATCTGTGCAAGGCGGCCAGCGAAGGCACAACCAACCGCGTGCGCATCAAGGAGGATCGATTTCTCGCACAGCAAATCGTGCTGCCGCCACTTGCCGAACAACAAGCCATCGTCAGCCGACTCGACACGCTGGCCGACAAGGCGCGGCAGGTCAACGAACGGCTCGACGCCATCGAACGCGACGCCGACCAACTGCTCGCCGTGCGCTTTCGAGACGCCATTGCCGGCGCGCCCATGCGGCCGATGGCCGAGGTGGCACCATTGGTGCGGCGGGAAGTCGCCATCGAGCTTGAAGGCAGCTATCCGGAGTTGGGCATCCGCTCTTTTGGCAAAGGCACGTTCCACAAGCCGCCCCTCTCCGGCGCCGACGTGGGGACGAAACGCCTGTTCAGGATCGAGCCCGGTGACTTGCTGTTCTCCAATGTGTTCGCCTGGGAAGGCGCCATTGCCGTTGCTCAACCGGAGGATGCAGGCCGCTACGGCTCGCATCGCTTCATCACCTGTCGCGTTGATCCCGAAGTCACTTCGCAGGAGTTCCTGCGCTATTACTTCCTCACCGATGCCGGTCTGGAAAAGATTGGCGAGGCATCGCCTGGTGGGGCGGGCAGAAACCGGACACTGGGTCTCGAAAAGCTGATGGCGATTGAGGTTCCCATTCCACCCCTCGCCACGCAACGCAGCTTCGACGCCCTGCAAGCCAAGGTGGCTGCACTCAAAGCCCGCCACGCCACCATCCGCCAGGCCAACGAGGCGCTGATCCCGGCGATGCTGGAGCGCGTGTTTTCCGAGGCCCACTGAATGCAGTTCGTCCGCCACGGCCCCGATATCCCCGAGCGCCTGCTGCAGGCGCACGAGGACGGGCGCGTGGTGTTCTTCTGCGGCGCGGGTATCTCTTACCCGGCGCGCCTGCCGGGCTTCGCCGGACTGGTGGCGAAGGTGTATGCGGCCCTGGCCGTCACGCCCAACGCGGTGCAGCAGGCGGCGATCAAGGCCGGGCAGTTCGATACCGCCCTTGGGCTGCTGGAGGCGGACATCGTCGGCGGCCGCGAGACGGTGCGCCGGGCGCTGGCCCGCATCCTGACGCCCGATCTCGGCGCCCGGAGTGCAACCGCCACGCATGACGCCTTGCTGACGCTGGGCACCTGCCGCAATGGCCAGACCCGCCTCGTGACCACCAACTTCGACCGCCTGTTCGAGGAGGTGATCGCCGCGAAGTCGCTGCCCATCGAGCGCTTCAAGGCGCCACTGCTGCCGGTGCCGAAAAACCGCTGGGATGGCCTGGTGTATCTGCATGGTCTGCTCAGCACCACACCGACCGCGAGCGAACTGGATCGGCTGGTCGTCTCCAGCGGCGATTTCGGCCTGGCCTACCTCACCGAGCGCTGGGCGGCCCGTTTCGTCAGTGAGTTGTTCCGCAACTACACGGTGTGCTTCGTCGGCTACAGCCTCAACGACCCGGTGCTCCGCTACATGATGGATGCCCTGGCCGCCGACCGTCTGCTGGGCGAGTCGTCGCCAGAGATGTTTGCCTTCGGTAGTTTCTCCAAAGGCAAGGAAGAGGAACGGGCCAACGAGTGGCGGGCCAAGAACGTCACGCCCATCCTCTACCGCGAGCACAACCGGCACGCCTACCTGCACAAGACCCTGCGTGCCTGGGCCGAAACCTACCGCGACGGCGTGCGTGGCAAGGAGCGCATCGTGGTCGAAAGCGCCATGGCCCGCCCGCTGGTGAGCACCCGGCAGGACTACTTCATTCCCCGCATGTTGTGGGCACTCAGCGATCCGGGTGGCCTGCCCGCCAAGCGTTTTGCCGAGCTGGACCCGGTGCCGTCGCTGGATTGGCTGGAGCCGCTGAGCGAGGAACGCTATGGGCATGCCGATTTGGATCGTTTCGGTGTCCCGCCCAGAACGACCGTAGATGACAAGCTCACCTTCAGCCTGACCCGCCGACCATCGCCGTATCCGCTCGCACCGTCGATGTGTATCGCCGATGCCGGTGCGCGCGGCAGTCGCTGGGACGAGGTGATGCGGCAATTGGCGCGCTGGCTGATCCGTCACCTGAACGACCCGGCGCTGCTGCTATGGTTGGTCAAGCACGGCGGGCAGCTGCATGACGATCTGGTCTGGTGGATCGAACACCGTCTGGACGAGCTAGCCAAACAGGAACGCGACGGCAACACCGCCGAGTTGGCGCGCATTCGTGCGGGCGCACCCAACGCGATTCCCGGCCCGCTGATGCGCACCCTTTGGCGGCTGCTGCTGACCGGGCGCGTGAAATCGTGGCGGCATGACTTCGACCTGTACCGCTGGCGCGACCGCTTCAAGCGCGATGGCCTCACCGCGACCCTGCGCCTGGAACTGCGCGAGATGCTGACACCGCGCGTATCGCTGCGCGAGCCGTTCCGTTGGCCCGCCGAGGACGGCGAAGCCCGCGAGCCGAAACGCATCAAGGATCTGGTGGAATGGGGGATCGTGCTCTCGACGGATCACGTCCATGCCAGCCTGCGCGAGCTGCCCAAGGACGAACGCTGGAACGCCGCCTTGCCGGAACTGCTGCCCGATGTCAGCGCCCTGTTGCGCGACGCGCTCGATCTGATGCGCGAGCTTGGCGGTGCCGAGGACAGGAGCGACCTGTCCTACATGCATCAACCCTCTATCAGTGAACACCCGCAGAACCGGGACTTCCACGACTGGACCGCATTGATCGACCTGACCCGCGATGCGTGGCTCGCCACGGCTGCGCAATCACCGGCGCGGGCAGCGCTCATGGCCCAGGCCTGGTGGCACACGCCCTATCCGCTGTTCCGGCGCCTCGCCTTCTTTGCTGCCGCACAGGGCGATGTGATCCCGAAACGCCAAGCGCTCGACTGGCTGCTGGCGGACGATCACTGGTGGCTGTGGTCGGTGGAAACCCGACGGGAGGCCTTGCGCCTGCTGGTGGCACTGGCACCGCGCCTTGATGCGGCGATGTTGCGGGAACTGGAACAGGCCGTGCTCGCCGGTCCTCCGCGCGAGATGTTCAAGGACGACATCGAGCCGGAGCGCTGGACCCGTATCGTGGACCGCGAAATCTGGCTGCGGCTGGCAAAAATGGCTGACGCCGGCGCCGCCTTGAGTGCTGAGGGCAGCGCCCGACTCAATGGGCTTTCGGCGCACTATCCGGACTGGACCCTGGCGGCGGATCAGCGCGACGAGTTTCCTTACTGGATGGGCGATGGCGACGAATGGAGCAAGTTCGTCGCCACCCCGCGTCGGCGCCGTGAATTGGTCGAGTGGCTCAGGCAGCAACCCAGTCCAGATCATTGGCAGGAGGATGACTGGCGGCAGCGCTGTCGCGACAACTTTGCCACGACCGCTTGTGCCCTGTGCGCCTTGGCCAGGGAAGGTGTTTGGCCGACAGAGCGCTGGCGCGAGGCCCTGCAGGCCTGGTCAGAGGAAAAACTCCTGAAGCGCTCCTGGCGTTACATGGCGCCGATTCTGGCCACCGCACCTGACGAGGTACTGCAAACGCTCGGCCATGGTGTGAGCCGGTGGCTACAGGCCATCGCCAAGACCTTCGAGGGCCACGAAGCAATCTTCTTCACGCTCGCGCGCCGTATCCTGGCGTTGGATCATCGGGACGGTGTCGATACCGACGACCCCGTGATGCGCGCCATCAATCATCCCGTGGGCCACGTCACCGAGGCACTGCTGCGCTGGTGGTATCGGCGCTCGCTGGAGGATGGACAAGGCTTGCCGGAAGAGCTCAAGTCCACGTTCACCGAGCTTTGCGATACCCGGATCGACAAGTATCGCCATGGCCGCGTGTTGCTCGCGGCCCATGTCATCGCCTTGTTCCGCGTTGACCGGGAGTGGGCAACGCAACACTTGTTACCGCTTTTCGACTGGCAGCGCTCGCAAGCCGAGGCACGTGCGGCGTGGGAAGGCTTCCTGTGGTCACCGCGTCTGTACCGCCCACTGATGGAATTGCTCAAGCCGGCATTCCTCGACACCGCGCGCCACTATGCGGCCTTGGGCAAGCACGGCGAGCAGTACGCATCGCTACTGACCTTCGCCGCCCTGGATCGTGGTGACACCTTCACCACCGCCGAGCTGGCGACCGCGACACGATCACTCCCTCCAGAGGGTTTGCGCGAGGCAGCACAGGCATTGGTGAGAGCGCTGGAGGGTGCGGGCGAGCAACGGGCCGACTATTGGACGAACCGGGTTGCCCCATATCTGCACGCCATCTGGCCTAAGACGCGAGACAACGTTTCACCTTCCATCGCCGAAAGCCTCGGCCGCCTTTGCGTAGCGGCACAAGATGCGTTCCCCGAGGCCTTGACGCTGCTCCGCGCCTGGTTGCAACCACCGGCCCACCCGGACTATCTGGTGCATCGGCTACACGAGGCAGGTCTCTGCGGCAAGTTTCCGGAACAGGCACTGGACTTCCTGAGTCTGGTGATCGGGGATCAAACCCAATGGCTGCCCGGTGACCTCGACGCCTGCCTGGAAGCGATCCAGACAGCGGCGCCTGCGCTGGAAGCGGACCGCCGCTTTGAGCAGTTGATGGCATATTGGCGCCAGCGTGGACGATGAGGAGTTCCAATCAGTTGCAAATTCACGCCAGTTGCAAATTCACGCAGCAGCCCGCGCCAGTGCTCATCAGCTCGGGAGGCCAGTCGGCAAGTGGTCAACCGTCCACCACCACCATTCAAAAAACCAACCGTTCTCGGTTGGTTTTTTTCGCCCGTTCCCCCCAGTGCTGGCGGGGGGGCAGGTCAAATCAGCGAGACTGGGCTGCCGCTGCGAGTGAGCTGCGGCGGTGGGTCTACGGGGGCGGCCGAATTCTTCCTGGCTTGGTCGCTCGCCGTGAAGCAGAAGCGCGAATTCTGTCGGCCTGAATCACCCCAGGGTTTAGGCCCAGACTTCATCCAGATTCTTGGCCGCCAACAACTTTTCCCGCAGCGCGTAGCGCGACGACTGCATATTGACCTCGCTGTTCTCCGGACGCGGGATCGGGACGATCGCCGTCGCAGGCCCTTTGAACTGGATCATGTATTTCCCGGTGTCGTTGTAAGGCAGAATGGTCTCGATCTCGGCAATATGAGTGATCGCCGCCACAGGCGCGACCTGATAGGCTGCGATGAACTTCAGCTTCGGAATGTGCTTTGCATTGATCCGAACGGCAAACCAGCAGTGCTCGTTCAGGAATCGCTGCTTGAAGCCCTCCTCGCGTGCGGGAACGACGATGGTGTCGAACTTGTCATTCTCCGAACCAACGGGCTGCACCTGATCGCTCGGGTCTTCCTGCTTCGGCGGGGTGAAGGCGTTGATGCCCAGCATCGGCAGGATCAACAGCATGTCGGCCAGGAAAGCCTGCGCCGTGGCCTTGGCCGCCGGAGCCATCGTCGGAGCCGTCGGGTTGTTCTTGTTCAGAAGAATGGCCCGGTCGTGCTTCTTGGCCAGTGCCACCAGCGCCGACTCCAGGTACTGGACTTCGGTTTTGCCGATCTTGTGGTTGCGGTCGAAGAAGTAGACGCCCCACACCCACCCTTCCTTGTTCGAAACGTGGTTCTTCAGCCGGTCACCGACCGGATCGGCCTCGCCGATGTAGATGGTTTCCTCCGCAGCATTGCCAACCAGGATGTAGATGCCAGCCTGCGAGAAACCCGGCTCCTGCTTCAGCTGATGGAATAGCTCCTTCGTGAAAACGACGCCGTAGCCCGACCAGTTCGACTTGTCGACGTGACGAATGCCTTCGGGGTCACCGGTGGTGGCAAAGAGTGTGATGGAAAACGGCTGCATTCAGTGACTCCCCAGCGCGGGTAACGTAGGCTGGACAAGTCCATAGAGCGTTAGCGGCTCACCGCACTTTCTACGCCGAATCTCTCGATTACGCATTTCAAATCCTTCCTTCACGCGAGACCGACCACCCCGACGACAACGCCTCGGCCTGTTGCAACACAGTTTGTACGGCAGCGTCTTGCAGGTCGGGCGGGTAGCCGTACTTGCGCAGGATGCGCTTGACCAGCACCCGCATCCGGGCGCGGGCCGATTCACGGTGCGCCCAGTCCACCGATACGTTCTCGCGCAGGCTCGTGAGCAGCTCGTGGGCGATGACGCGCAGCTTGTCGTCGCCCATCACCTGCACCGCGCTTTCGTTCTCGGCCAAGGCGTCATAGAAGGCAATCTCCTCGTCGGTGAGTCCGGCTTCTTCGCCCCGCTGGCGCGCTGCGCGGATGTCGCGGGCCAACTGGATCAGCTCCTGCAGCACCTCGGCGGTGGTGATGGCATTGGCGTGGTAGCGCGCGACCGCATCTTCCAGCCGTTCGGAAAACGCCCGCGTCTCGACGATATTGGCTTTGCTGCGCGAGCGAATGCCGTCGCCCAGGAGCTTCCTCAAGGCTTCCAGCGCCAGGTTCTTTTTCTCCATCTGCTGCACTTCGGCAAGGAACTCGTCGGAGAGGATGGAGATGTCCGGACTTTGGAGCCCGCTTGCTGCCAGAATATCCACGATCTCGGTGGAAACCACCGCGCGGCTGACGATCTGCTGAATCGCCAGCTCGCGCTCTTGCCGGGTCACGCCGGAGCCGGTGCCGCTCTTGATGAGCGCCGCCCTGATCGCCTGGAAGAAACCGACTTCCTCCCGTATTTCGCGGGCCTCATCCGAAGCCGAGGCCAGTGCAAACGCTTTGGAGAGGGCCAGCGCCGCATCGAGAAAGCGCCGGTGCGCGGCCTTCTTGCCTTCCGGGCTTGACTCCTGCGCCGCCCATTGCTGCTGCCGATCCAGAATCCACTCGATGGCGCCGGCCATCATCGAGAGGCGCTCTTGGGGCGAACCGGCAAGCCCCGGGTGGTAGTCGAAACCATGGAACATATCGCGCACGACCTCGAGCTTTTCCAGCAGCACCGCGACGGCTTCGGCTTCATCGATGCCGGTCTGCTCCCGGTCGCGCGGCGAGTATTGGGCAAGCGCCGACTTCAGGTTCTGCGCAATGCCGATGTAATCGACGATCAGCCCCGCGGGCTTGTCGCGGAACACGCGGTTGACCCGCGCAATCGCCTGCATCAGTCCGTGGCCGCGCATCGGCTTATCCACATACATGGTGTGCATGCATGGCGCATCGAACCCTGTGAGCCACATGTCGCGCACGATGACGAGCTTGAGCAGGTCGTTCGGGTCACGAGCGCGTTTGGCGAGCAGATCGCGCCGCGCCTTGTTGCCGATGTGCGGCTGCCATTCGGGCGGATCTGACGCGGCGCCGGTCATCACGATCTTGATCGCGCCTGCCTGGTCATCAAGGCTGTGCCACTCGGGGCGCAGCCGCACGATTGCGTCGTAGAGCTTCACACAGATGCGCCGGCTCATGCAGACGATCATCGCCTTGCCCGAGAGTGCCTGAACGCGGGCTTCGAAGTGCTGCACGATATCTTGCGCCACTTGCGCCAGGCGCTTGTCGCTGCCCACCAGCGCCTCCACCGTCGCCCACTTTTGCTTCACGCGCTCGCGGGCGGGCTCCTCCTCGTCCTCCAGCATCGCCTCGATCTCGGCGTCGATCTTCGGCTTTTCGTTTTCATCCAGCTCGATGCGCGCCAGCCGCGATTCGTAGTAGATCGGCACCGTCGCGCCGTCCTCCACCGCGCGGCTGATGTCGTAAATGTCGATGTAGTGGCCAAACACCGCCGGGGTGTTGACGTCATCGGCCTCGATGGGCGTGCCGGTAAAGCCGATGAACGAGGCGTTCGGCAAGGCATCGCGCAGGTACTTGGCAAAGCCGTAGGAAATCTCGCCGGTCTTGGCATCTACCTTAGCCTTGAAACCGTACTGGCTGCGGTGCGCCTCATCGGCGATGACCACCACGTTGCGGCGCGTGGTTAGGGGCGAATGATGATTTGCGGTGGTTAGGGGCGAATGATGATTTGCGGTGGTTAGGGGCGAATGATGATTTGCGGTGGTTAGGGGCGAATAATTATTCGCCCCTACAGGAGCAAATTTCTGCAAGGTCGTGAAAATCACCCCACCCGATGCCCGGTTGAGCAGGGTCTGCAGATGCTCGCGGCTCTCCGCCTGCACCGGCGTCTGCCTGATCAGGTCACGGCACATCGAGAAGGTTGCAAAGAGCTGATCGTCCAGATCGTTGCGGTCGGTCAGCACCACCAGTGTCGGGTTGGCCATGGCCGGGTGTTTGACCAGTAGCCCCGCGTAGAACGCCATCAGCAGGCTTTTGCCCGAGCCCTGGGTGTGCCAGATCACGCCCACGCGCCGGTCTCCCGGGCTCTGCGTCTTGACGCTGGACAAGCCGTAGTCGGCAGGGTCTTCGGCCACGCCTTGCACGGGCATCGAAGCGCGAATTGTGGAGGCCACCGCGTGCCGCACGGCGTGGAACTGGTGGTAACCGGCGATGATCTTGATGAGCCCCGAGCCCGTCTCGCCAAACACGGTGAAATGACGCAGCAGATCGAGTAGCCGCCGATGCTCGAACACGCCTTCGATCAGCGTCGAGAGCTCGGGCGCCCCCTTCGGCGCAACGTTTGTGCCGTCGGTGGTGCGCCACGGCATGAAGCGCTCCAGGTCCGCCGAGAGCGACCCCACCCGGGCGGCGATGCCGTCCGAGGTGACCAGCAGCGCGTTGGTGTGAAAAAGCTGGGTGATCTCCCCCTTGTAGGTCTGCAACTGGTTGAATGCACCCGCCAGATGCGCCCCCGCGCTGCCCGGCGCCTTCAGCTCGATCACCGCCAGCGGCAAGCCGTTGACGAAAACCACCACGTCGGGCCGCCGGTTGTGCGAGCCGTTGATCACCACAAACTGGCTCACCGCCAGCCAGTCGTTCTGCTCCGGATTTTCGAAGTCAATCAGCCGCACCTTGCCCGCGGTGAGCGTGCCATCCATGGCGTAGTACTCGACATCCACGCCTTCCGTCAGCAGCTTGTGCAGCCGGCGGTTTTCTTCGAGAAGTGAGGGCAGTTCCGACTGCGTGACCTTGCGAATGGCGTCCTGGCGGGCCTCCACTGGCAGGGCGGGGTTGATGCGCGCCACGGCGTCCGTCAGCCGCTTTTTCAGCACCACCTCATCGTGACTCTCGCGCTCAGGCCGGTAGCCGTCAGGGCCGATGTCCTCCTCACGTTCGATGCGGTAACCCAGCGCGCGCAGCTGATCCAGTAATGCCAGCTCTACGGCGGCTTCTGACAGAAATGCCATTACCTTTCCCCTTGCCCGTTTTGATACGCCGGATTTTCCCGATCCAATGCCCATTGCAACGGATTATTGACGATGTATTCGCGGATACGGGCAAGGGAATGTTCATCGCGGATGATGTGCTCGTGGTAATTGCGTTGCCACACCTCGTGAGTTGTGGTGTGGCAACGCATCCATTTCGTCACCCCGATTTTGAAACCGCGCACCACCGATCCCACGGTTTTTGAGGTTCCATGTGGCATTCCCGGTGGTATTGCCGATGGTATTTCCGATGGTAGGGGCGAATTATTATTCGCCCCTACAGGGGTGTCGTGGATGTACAAAATGCCGTGTACATGGTTTGGCATCACAACAAACGCATCTAACACAATGTACGGGAAATGTTCGGGAATGGCATGCCAACACTGTTCCACCATTACCCCCGCGTCATTCAGGCGCATCACACCATCGACGATTTCACCAAACAGGCATTTGCGATTATGCGTGCAAATCGTCAGGAAATACGCGCCAGCCTGTGTGTAATCGTAGCCTTTAAGCCGAATGCTGCGGCGGTGGTGAATGGCAGGGTTGTACCTCATAAGCCCCGCCCCTGCAAAAACGCTTCGGCGTCCTTCACGCGCAGCTCGCCGGAGAT
>Ga0078972_1003510_pt1 | contig 46673 bp, 37 predicted proteins | sample YelNatPaOPGAMG01_FD_67568 | JGI IMG/M metagenome (GOLD analysis project Ga0078972, IMG submission 67568) | Hot spring thermophilic microbial communities from Obsidian Pool, Yellowstone National Park, USA - OP-RAMG-01 (SPADES assembly) (version 2) | ecosystem: Environmental > Aquatic > Thermal... | reverse complement strand
GGGGGCATCCTGGACTGGTTCCTGGCCCGTTTCGTCTTCCGTCGGGCCGACGGTTTTATCGTCATGTCGGAGGAGGACTATGCCCTGCTCCGCCGGGCCTTGCCCGAGGCCTATATCCGGGGAACATCCCTCCCCATCTATGATATGTTCGGCGGCGAGCCGCTCGAACCGCTGGAAGCACGGGCGCGCCTGGGCCTGCCGGCCGAACGGCCCGTCCTGCTCTTCTTCGGCTTTGTCCGTCGCTACAAGGGGCTGCGCTACCTCCTGCAGGCCCTGCCCCTGGTCCAGAAACACCTTCCGGTGCACCTCCTGGTGGCCGGGGAGTTTTGGGAGGATGAGGAAATTTATCGGCGGCTGGTCGAGGAACTGGGGCTTCAGGAAAGCGTCACCCTGCTCAACCGTTACATCCCCAACGAGGAGGTCGGCCTGTACTTTTCGGCCGCCGATGTGCTGGTTTTGCCCTATCTGGAGGCCACCCAGAGCGCCGTGGTGCAGACGGCTTTTGGCTTCGAGCGGCCGGTGATCGTCTCCCAGGTCGGGGGACTGGCGGAGACGGTCGAACACAACGGCACCGGATTGGTCGTGCCACCGGGGGATGTGCAGGCGCTGGCCCAGGCCATCGTCCGTTACTTTGAGGAAGACCTGGGTCCCCGGTTTCAGCAGGCCATCCGCGAGGTCAAGGGCCGTTTCGCCTGGGAACATCTGGTCCACCTGATCGAGGAAATGTATGCCGAAATCCTGAGGCGGCGGGGCGGCCGATGAGGGTGGCCTTTCTCTCCACATCTAGCCTGGACTATCCTTCCCCCCTGGGACGGTGGTTTCCCCTGGCCAAAGAACTGGTCCGGCTGGGGCATACCGTCCATTTCCTGGCCCTGCACCACGATTTTCGTCCGGAGATGCGCACGCCTCGACGAGAGGAGGGGGTCTGGGTGCACGAGGTCGGCCAGATGCACGTGCGCGGCTGGGGAGATGCCCGCCGGCCGCTTTCGGGCCTGCCCCTGCTGCGGGTGGCCCTTGCGGCGGCTTTCGCCCTGCTCCGGCGGGCGCTCCAGATCGAGGTGGATGCCTACCACATCTGCAAGCCCCAGCCGATGAACGGGCTGGCCGGGTGGCTGGCGGCGCGGTGGAAGGGCCGGCCCTGCTACCTGGACTGCGACGATTATGAAGCCGAGGCCAATCGCCTTTCCGGCCGCTGGCAACGGGCCCTGCTGCGTTGCTTCGAGGACGGCCTGCCCCGACGGATGGCCGGGGTCACCGTGAACAGCCGTTTCCTGGCCGGCCGGGTGGAAGGCCTGGGCGTGCCCCGGGAGCGCATCGTCTACGTCCCCAACGGCGTGGAACGGGCCCGCTTTGCCCGGCGCGATTCCCAGGCGGGCCGCCTCCTGCGCCAACGCTACGGCCTGGCCGACCGGCCGGTGGTCCTCTACCTGGGCACCCTGAGCCTGGCCAACCATCCCCTGGACCTGCTCCTGGAGGCCTTTGCCCTGGTGGTCCAGAAAATACCGGAGGCCTGCCTGGTCCTGGTCGGCGGAGGGGAGGACCGGCCCCTCCTGGAGCGTCAGGTGGAGGAACTGGGGTTGGGAAGGCAGGTGCTTTTCGTTGGAGCCGTGCCTCCCTCCCTGGTGCCCGATACCCTGGCCCTGGGCGACCTCTCGGTGGACCCGGTGCGGGATGACGCCGTGGCCCGGGCCCGTTCCCCCCTCAAGGTCTTCGAGAGCATGGCCTGCGGCCTGCCTGTCGTGACCGGGGACGTGGGGGACCGGCGGGAAATCCTGGGGGATGGGCAGGCCGGCCTGCTGGTCGCCCCGGGGGACCCCCAGGCCCTGGCCGAGGGAATCGTCACCCTGCTCCAGAACCCCCTTCGTCGCCAGGAGATGGCGGCGGCCGGCCGGGAACGGGTGGAGCCGTATATGTGGGACCGCCTGGTGGAGCGTTTCCTGCAGGTCTACCGGTGAGGGGAAAAATGAGCAGGTCCTCCCGGTACGCACACCGCTCCCTGAAGCGGCTGACCTCATGGTTTCGGGGCCGAGGCGGACGGGCCCTGGGGACGGCCCTGCTGGTGCTTCCCGCCGTGGGCTATATCGCCTATCGCATGGTCCAGAACTGGGGGCAGGTTCGGGCCTCCACCTGGACCTTCCGGCCGGCCTACGGGGCGCTGGCCCTTCTGGGCTATTTCCTGGCCCTTTCCGGCGTGCTGTGGGCCTGGAACCGCATTGTCGGGCAACTGACCCCCTTTCGGCGCTTCGCTCAGAATGCCCGCCTTTACTGCTTATCCAACCTCTCCCGGCACATTCCCGGGGCGGTATGGTATATGGCCGGCCGGACCTTCCTCTACGGTCAGGTGGGCGTCCCGGCTTCGCGCACCCTGGCCGGCATCGCTCTGGAAGTCCTGTTGACCATCACGGCCGGCCTGCTGACCTACCTCCTTTCCCTGCCCCTGGCCGGCTCGCTGGGAGCGGCCCCACTCCGCCTGGGCCTGGCGCTGGGGTTGCTTGTCCCGGCCCTCCTTTTCCTCCAGCCGCCGCTTTTCAACCGGATTCTCGCCTTCTTCCTGCGGCGTCTCGGCAGTCGGGAGGAGGTGCGGATTACCTATCGCGGACTCTTTCCGGTGCTTCTGATCTACGTCCTAACCTGGGTCTTTGGCGGGGCGACGCTCTACGCCCTGATTCGCTCCATCTACAACCCCCTGCCCTGGACGGAACTCCCGGCGGTCGTGGGCATCTGGGCCGCTGCCGGTACGATTGGCCTCCTGGCTTCGACTTTTCTTCTGGGGTTGGGGGTGCGGGAGGTGGCCCTGAGCACCCTTCTCCTGGCCTTGTTGCCGGAGGAGCGGGCCATCGCCGCTGCCGTCCTCTTCTGGTTTCTGCTCACTGCCGGGGACCTGATAACGGCCGGCCTGGCCCTCCTGTTCTCCAGGAGAGGGGAAACGGCCCCTGGGTCGTCAGCCGGGGCGCCGGCAGAGATAAGTGCGAATCGGCCCCCGGCCCAGCCGCTCGGCCAGGAAGAAGTAGGGCCAGAGGAGGTAACGCCCGGGGCGCAGGGCAACCAGGTGCCGTAGGAGGCGGGCTTTTTCCCCGTATTTCTGCAGGGCGAAGTCGAGGCTGAGGATCAGGGGCCCGTAGCCGCCGTAGAGGCAGGGGGATTCCAGCACAAAAAGGCCGGCCGCGGCCAGCATCTCCCGCAGGGTGGCATCGGGGAAAAGGTAGAGGTGGCGGGGCGCATCCCAGCCGATCCAGGCCGGGCCGAAGAGACGGGCATCCCACGACTCCAGGTTGGGCACCCCCAGGGCCAGCAGGCCGTCCGGGTGCAGCCAGCCGGAAAGCCTCCCCAGCGCCGCCGGGGGATTCTCCAGGTGTTCCAGGACGTCCCAGAGGGTGATGAGTTCAAAAGACCCTTCGGGGAAAGAGGCTTCCTCCAGGCCGGCCCTCTGGACGGCCTCCGCTCCCAGACGCCTCCGGGCCTGCTCCGCCGCCTGGGGGTTCGGCTCCAGCCCGGTTACCCGCCAGCCCTGTCGGCGGAGGATTTCCAGGAACTCCCCGGTGGCGCAGCCGACATCCAGGGCCCGGCCGGCCTGGGGAAGGTAACGCCGGATGGCCTGCACCCGCCGATGCCAGAGCCTCCGCCGCCCCCAGCGGAACAGGGGATTTTCCCGCCGGTCCTGGAAGGCCTCGTACTCCTCCGGGTAGTAACGGGACATCTCGGCCGAAGAGGGTCGGGGTTCCAGCCGAATCAGCCCACAGCCGGCGCAACAGAAATAGGAAAAGACCTCATCGCCCAGGCGGTCCCGTCGGGAAAAGAGGAGGTCGGCTTCTTCCTGACCACACCAGATGCACGCAGTCACCGAAAACTTTCCTCCGCGAGAATTATAGAGGGGAGAGGGGCGAAATGCAAGGCGGGAGGGCCCGTGCCGGGACGTTTTTGCGGGAACGGCCGGCCTGGGATATAATGGCGGCGGCCTGAATGCGGAGGTATCTCGTGTCCACGCCTCGGGTTGCCGTGGTGATTCTGAACTGGAAGCGCCCCCAGGATACGCTGGATTGCCTGCGTTCCCTGGCCGAAAGCGATTACCCGGCCTGGCAGGCCATCGTGGTGGACAACGCCTCCGGCGATGAGAGCGTCCCCCGCATCCGCGCCGCTTTCCCCCAGGCGGAAGTCCTGGTGGCCGAACGCAACCTGGGCTTTGCCGGCGGGTGCAACCTGGGCCTCCGCCACGCCCTGGCCGCCGATTTCCCCTACCTCTTCCTCCTCAACAACGATGCCCGGGTGGAGCCCGCTGCCCTGAGCACGCTGGTGGCGACGGCCGAGGCCCATCCCCGGGCCGGCATCCTCAGCCCGCTCATCCTCTATGCCGACGGGGAGCGGGTCTGGTTCGCCGGGGCCTATCGGCGGCGGTTCCTGCCGGGCATCTCCATGCCGGCCTACCGGCGTCGCCGCAGGGTTTCCCCCCATCCCCGACCGATCGATTATGCCACCGGATGCGCCATGCTCCTGCGGCGGGAGATGCTCCAGGAGGTCGGGCTGCTGGACGAGAGTTACTTCATGTACTGGGAGGACCTGGACCTGGGCGAACGGGCCCGGCGGGCCGGATGGCAGGTGCTCCTGGTCCCCGAGGCGGTGGTACGGCACCGGGTCTCGGCCAGCACCGGGGAGGAATCCCCCATCAAATGGTACTATCTGGCCCGCTACCTGCCCACCTTCTACCGGCGCTACTACCGCTGGCCGCGCTTTTCGATTCTGACCTATGCGGCCTGGGTGGTGGTGCGGGAACTCCTCAAGGGCCAGGTCCGGGTGGTGAAACCCTTTCTGCGGGGGTTACGCGAAGGATGGCGCAGCGAAATCTCCGGGGGCTAGCCGGCCGATATTTTCCCCTGGTCGGCGTTCTGGCCGTGGCCCTGGCCGTCCGGCTCTTCCGGCTCACCTGGCCCGGCATCTGGAGCGACGAGGGCTTTTCCATCTTTCTGGCCCGTTCCCCTCTGCCCGATCTGGTGTTGGGCACGGCCAACGACCTCCATCCCCCGCTCTTCTACCTCCTCCTCAAGGTCTGGCTGCTTCCCGGCTTCAGCGAGGTATGGGGACGTCTCTTCTCCGTGCTGTGGGGAATGGCCACGGTGGTTCTGGCGTACCTGGCCGGCCGCCATTTCTTCGATCCGGCCGTGGGAACCTGGGCCGCCCTGGTCCTGGCCCTTTCCCCCCTCCACGTCGCCTACTCCCGCGAGATTCGGATGTACATCGTCCTCGTCTTCCTGAGCGCACTTTCGCTCTACCTGGCCTGGCGTTGGGCCGCGCACCCCTTTCGCGGCGCCTGGGCCGGCTGCATCGCTGCGACCCTCCTGGCCCTCTATACCCAGAACCTGGCCCTCTTCCTCCTGCCGGTGGAGAACATCCTGGTGGTGGCCACACTGGTTGGGCGGCGTCGCTGGGGAGACCTGGGACATTGGGTCCTGGGCCAGGCGCTCCTGCTGCTCGGCTACCTTCCCTGGCTTCCGGTCACGATCGCTCAGACGCTCTTTCACAAGGCCACCTGGGTGGGCACGGCGCGGCCGGAGCAATTGCGCGATGTCTTCCCCCATCTTCTCCTGGGGGAGCCGCGCCTGGGGGAGGAAGGGTGGTGGCTGCTGGCCGCTTACCTCTGGATGGCAGCCGCCCTGGTGGGGGCCGGCCTGTACCTGGCGAAACGCCGGGAACGATGGAGAAACGGCCTTTGGAGTACGGGTTGGTTTTTGCTCCTGGCCGGCGTGCTGGTCGGGGTGACCACCCACTTCCCCATCTTCCAGGAAAAGCAGTTCCTGATGCTCACGGTGCCCATGGCCCTGCTGGCCGGATGGGGGTTGGCGGGTCTGCCCCGGGCCGGCCGGGTAGCCGCGCTGCTCCTCTTCCTCGTCCTGGTCATCCCCTCCCTTGTCAACCTGTACGTCCGCCACGAAATCGCCGACCATCCTCCGCAGGAGGCCTGGAGGGAACTGGCCGCCTATATGGAAGCCCACATCCAGCCGGGAGATGCCCTGGTCATCAACCCGGGCGCAGCAGAACCCACCCTGAACCTCTACCTCACCGCGCCGATTACCCGGGCGGCCTATCCCCAGACCTACGACCCCCGGGTGGGCAACTTCGCCGGCCAGGTGGCCACACCGCAACGGGTCGAGGCGCTCCTGCGGCCGCTGGCCGAAGGCCACCGGCGCATCTGGCTGGTGGAATGTTGCCTGCCAACCTTTTGGGATCCGGAGCGGTATCTTCCAGCCTGGCTGGAGGCCTGGGGCCGGCCGGTGGACCTTCCTGCCTTCCCCGGGCTGGAAGTACGCCTGTATGAAAGGAAAACCTTTCCCTGAGGTCAACGCGGGGCGGGTTGGGGGGTGACGACAAAGATGGCCCGGTATTCCAGCGTTTGGGAGAGGGGGGTATTTCCGTTCATCCCGCCGACGACAAAGATTTCCGTCCCGATTCCGGCCAGGGCCGCGCCGGAAACCAGGGGATTCGGCGCCGGTTCGGTAGCCTGCCAGCCCTGGCTGCGGAGGTGGTGCTGCCAGAGCGTCGCCGGGCCGTCCGGGCCCGGGCTGGCCAGGACGTAGAGGTAGTCGCCGTAGAGGAGGGTGGCGCTGACCCGGCCCAGGGAGATGCCGGGCAGGGGTTGGGGGTTCAGGACGCCCAGGGCGGGGATGTATTCGGACAGGGTGTCCAGCCGGCCCTCGGCGTTGACCCCGCCGATGAGGTAGATGCGGTCGTCGCCGACGACGGCCCCGGCGTAGCCCAGAGGGAAGGGCAGGCGGCCGGCCTCCTCCCAGCGGTTGCTCTCGGGATCGTAGCGCAACACCTCCTCCCGGTAGCGTTCCCCATCCCAGCCTCCAAAGAGGTACAACTTGCCTTCGAAGGCCGCCAGGGCGTAGGCGCAGAGCGGACGGGGCAGGGGCGCCCCTGTGTTCCACTGGTTGCGTTCGACCAGGTAGACCTCGGTGAGGGCCAGGGGCCGGCCGTCCCTGCCCCGGCCGCCGGGGACGTAGATGTGCCCGCCCAGCACAGCGGCCTGGGCCTCGGCCACGGCCGTCGGCTTGGGGGCCAGGGGCCTCCAGACGTTATCCTGGAGGTCAAAACGCTCCACGGCGGAGGTCACCCCTTCCGGTCCCTCTCCCCCCAGGGCGTAGAGCGCCCCCCGGAAGGCGACCAGGGCCAGATGGCCGCGCGGGGTGGACATCCCGGACCGCACGTTCCAGCGACGGAGGAAAAGGGAGGAAACGGGAGAGGGGGAAGGCGAGGCGGAAGGCGCCAGGCGGTCGAACAGTCCGGTCAGGTTGAGCAGGACGGCCAGGGCCAGGGCGGAGAGCAGGAGCAGGAGCGCCCACCAGGGCCGAAGGGCCGGGGACACCCGGGGTTGCGGGGGTGGGAGGGCTTCTTCCACCGCCGGCGTCTCCGGGGCGGTGCCGGCAGAGGGGGGAGACTCCAGCGTCACCCAGCCCTGGCGGACGGCGTAGAGCGAGGCCTCGGTGCGCGAGGCCACCCCCAGTTTGGCAAAGATGTTGCGCAGGTGCACCTTGACCGTGTTGGTGCTGATGACCAGTTCGCGGGCGATCTGCTCGTTGGTCAGCCCACGGGCCACCAGGCGCAACACCTCCATCTCACGCTCGCTGAGCGGTTCGGGGACGGACATCGCCGGTTCACCTTATTCCGGGAGAGGGGAAGCACCGCCCGCTCCGGTTCGATGGGGGCTGGCCCCAGGCGAGCCTCCCCGGGCGGGCATTCCCCACCCTGCAGGGAGGGCGCCCGCCATTTTTGTAGGTACGGGTTTCAAACCCGCACCTACCAGAGCCAAGCCCTTGGGGCAAACCGGAGGCAAGGGGCTGGGAGTGGCACCGAAAACCATTGGCGCGCACCCCTGCGGGGAGGCAACCGGAACCGGGGACGGACGGAACGATAGAAGCGGGGCGGGACATCGGCTTTCAGGAATCCTCCCGGACAATCCGGGCCCCCAGCGCCCGGAGGCGCTCCTCCAGACGCTCATAGCCCCGGTCGATCTGGCGGATGTTATGGATGATGCTGGTGCCCTCGGCGCACAGGGCGGCGATGACCAGGGCCATACCGGCCCGGATGTCCGGACTCTGCATCTCTTCGCCGTGCAGGCGGGCCGGCCCGGTGACGACCGCGCGGTGCGGGTCGCAGAGGATGATGCGGGCCCCCATGGCGATGAGTTTATCCACAAAGTACAGGCGGCTCTCGTACATCTTCTCGTGGATGAGCACCGTGCCCCGGGCCTGGGTGGCCAGGACGACGGCGATGCTCACCAGGTCGGCGGGAAAGGCCGGCCAGGGGCCGTCGTCGATCTTGGGGATGTTGCCATCCGCATCGTCCTGCACCCGCAGTTCCTGGCCGGCCGGCACGTAGATGTCTTCCCCGTGCACCTCCCAGGATACCCCCAGCCGGCCGAAGGCCAGCCGGGTCATCCGCTGTTGGGCGGGGGCCGCGCGGCGAATCCACAGTTCGCTGCCGGTGGCCGCGGCCAGGCCGATGAAACTGCCCACCTCGATGTTGTCCGGGCCGATGGTGTATTCCCCCCCGTGCAGCCGCTCGACGCCCTCGATCTGGAGTTGGTTGCTGCCGATGCCGGAGATGCGGGCGCCCAGCGCGTTGAGGAAGCGGCAGAGGTCCTGGACGTGGGGTTCGGAGGCGGCGTTGGAGAGGAGGGTCAGGCCGGGGGCGGTGACGGCGGCCATGATGGCGTTCTCCGTGGCGGTGACGCTGGCCTCGTCCAGGAAGATGTCGTTGCCCTGGAGCCCCCGGGGGGCGGCCAGGGTGTAACGGCGGTGGTTGGCCTCTATGGAGGCGCCCAGGGCGTTCAGGGCCAGGAAGTGGGTATCCAGGCGACGCCGGCCGATGACGTCCCCGCCCGGCGGAGGGAGTTCCACCTGTCCGCAGCGGGCCAGGAGCGGGCCGGCCAGGAGAATGGAGGCCCGAATCTGCCGGCAGACCTCCGGGGAAAGGGAAGCCTTGCGCACCTCCCGGGCCTGCAGGGCCCAGTCGTGCGGCCCCAGTTGCTCGATCTCCACCCCCAGGTCCTCAAGGAGGTCCAGCATGGCCCGCACATCCTCGATCTGGGGGATATTGTGCAGGACGACGCGCTCGTCGGTGAGCAGCGTTGCCGCCAGAACCGGCAGGGCGGCGTTCTTATTTCCGGCGGGTTCGATCTCCCCGCGCAAGGGGTGTCCCCCCTCGATCACAAAGTGCTGCATGGGAACTTTCATCACCAGCCTCCTGGAAGCATCTGGGCCGAGAAAACGACCGTGTCTCCCCTCAGTATCGCTTCTCCTGGGAGGCCGAAGAGGGCGAAAAGGAGACCCTTCGCCCACGTCCGGGACACTTCTGACCGGCGAATCCGCCTTCCGGTCCGGCACGGTTTTGCTGGCATTTCGGGCATCATATCCTCAGGACGAAGCCATTTCCCGCAAACCCGCCGGGTCGAGCACCAGGATACGCCCCTGCTCAACCCGAATCAGACCCCGCTGGCGAAAGTCGTTGAGCACCTTGGTGACCGTCTCCCGGTAGGTGCCGATCATCTCGGCCAGTTGCTGGTGGGTGTAGCGCACCGGCAGGGCCAGAGGGCCTTCCGAAGGCCCGGCCCCGCCCTGGGCCAGTTCCAGGAGGAGGGAGGCCAGGCGTTGGGGAACGTTCTTGAAGGCGAATTCGGCCAGCCGCCGTTCGGTATCGGTCAGGCGGCGGCCGATCAGGTCGAGCAGACGGCGGGCCACACGGGGGTCGGTCAGCAGGAGGTTCTCCAGATCGCGCCGGCGAAGGACGTAAAGTTCGCAATCCTCCAGGGCCTCGGCGAAACTATCTTCCATCCCCTGGCCGAGGAGGGCCATTTCCCCGAAGAGGGAAAGGGGTTCGATGACGGCGATGGTCAGGGCCTTGCCTTCGGGGGAGAGGCGATAGAGGCGCACCCGGCCCTTTTTCAACAGGAAAAGGGTTTCGCTTTGCTCTTCCGGCGAATAGATGAGGCGGCCGGCCTCGACGGTGAGGCGGGCCATCCTCCGCTCCAGGGCAGCCACCTCGGCCTCGCTCAGGTCCTGAAAGAGGTTGGCCGCCCGCAGGTCCGGGCCACCTTCCTGGCGTGCCATGGGCCCATTTCCCTCCTGGAAACGCCTGTTGTCCTGGGCATTATAACGTGCTTCGGGGGAAATTGCAAACGCTAACGCCCCTCTCATTCGTTTTGTGGTATAATAGTAAAGCCGCCTGTCGATCGGTTGGTGCGCGGACGGCGAGGAGGTAGGATATGTTCTGGTACTTTGACCCGATTTACCTGTTGATCGTCGGGCCGGCCCTGCTCCTGGGCCTCATCGCCCAGATCATGGTGAGCAGCGCCTACAACCGCTACAGCCGGGTGCCGAACGCCCGCGGCCTCACCGGGGCCGAGGCGGCCCGGCACCTGCTCCTCTATAACGGCCTGGAAGACGTGCGCCTGGAGGGCACGGCCGGCCAGTTGAGCGACCATTTTGACCCGCGCAGCAATACCCTGCGCCTTTCGCCGGGGGTGGCCCGGACCGCCTCCCTGGCTTCGCTGGGAATCGTCGCCCACGAGGTCGGCCATGCCGAGCAGGTGCACACCGCCTACGCCCCCATGCGCTGGCGGGCCAGCCTGGTGCCGGTGGCCAATATCGGCTCCATGGCCGGCCCCTACCTGGTCCTTCTCGGTCTGATTCTGCAATGGGGCACGCTGGCCTGGGCCGGGGTGTTGCTCTTTAGCATGGCGGCCGCCTTCTACCTGGTAACCCTGCCGGTCGAAATCGACGCCAGCCGGCGCGGCATCGCCATGCTCCAGAAGAGCGGCCTGGTCCTCCCGGAGGAGGTGGACGGGGCCCGTAAGGTGTTGCGGGCGGCGGCCTGGACCTATGTGGCGGCCCTCCTGACGGCGGTGCTGCAACTCCTTTCCTTCATCTTCCTGGTCGGCGGCCGGCGCCGAGACTAGATACGCTCCGCCAGGATGTATGGAGAGGAGTCAGATGAAGACGGTAACGGTTCGCATTCCACTCGAGTTGGAGACGGCGCGGATTTACACCGAAGCCACGGCCGAAACCCAGAAAAAACTCCGACTCCTGCTTGGCCTGTGGTTGCGTGAGTTTGCTATTTCTCCCCGTTCCCTGCAATCCATTATGGATGAAATCAGCCAGAAAGCGCAGGAGCGTGGTTTGACGCCCGAGATTTTGGACGCCCTCCTCCATGCCGATTGAACCGTGCTTCGTCTTTGATACCAACGTCCTCGTAAGTGCCTTACTTCTTCGAGAATCGGTGCCGCGCCAGGCCCTCGATAAGGCACTGGCACAAGGCAAATTACTGGTCTCATTGGCGACCGTAGAAGAATTGAACGAGGTTTTGGGGCGCGGGGGATTTGACCGATACGTAACCGAAAACGAGCGCATTACGGCGTTGGTGCGAGAGGCCATCGTGGTGGACGTAACCGCAACCGTAACCGTAACCGACTGCCGCGACTCGAAAGACAACAAGTTTCTGGAACTGGCGGTAAGTGGGGGTGCTGCCTGCATCGTCAGTAGCGACGACGATTTGCTGGTGTTGCACCCGTTTCGGGGAATACCTATCCTGACGCCGCGTCAGTTCCTGGATTGGGCCAATGCGACCCACCAGCATTCTTGAAACTACCCAGGCAGGCAGATATTCCGATCATGGCAGGTTTCGGCAGCATGACCTGGCACAAATCGTTAGGGCCAGGGTTTACCGTAGAGGAGGAGGTCTTCCAATGCGCAAAATCGTGGGTGCAACGCTGGTTATCCTGTTGCTCCTGGCACTGCTTTCTTCCTGCGCTCCGGCTCCGGCCGAGAAGGTCCTGCTTCGGTATCGCCTGCAGGAGGGGCAGTCCTACGCCCTGCGGATGAAGACGGAGCAGAAGATCACCCAGAGCCTTCTGGGCCAGGAAATCGCCATCAACCAGACCCTGGGCCTGGACATGCGCTACGACATCCAGGACGTAGACCCCCAGGGAAATATGACGGCCCAGGTCACCATCGAGGCCCTGCGCTACCGGATGGAAAGCCCGATGGGAAACATCGAGTACGATTCCCAGAAGCCGGCCTCGGCCGACCCCACGGCCCAGGCCTTTGGCGCGCTGGTCGGCGCCAACTTCACGATGAAGTTTTCCCCTACCGGCCAGGTGCTGGAGGTTTCCGGTGTAGAGGAGATGATGGAAAGCGTCCTGGACCGGCTCGACCTGGCCGGGATGTCCCAGGACCAGTTCCGGCAGAGTTTCGGACAGTGGTTCGATGAAAAGGGGCTCGTCCAGGCGACCGGCCTGAACACGGCCCTGTACCCCGACTATCCCATTGCCGTGGGCGAATCCTGGTTGAAGGAGACGTCCGGCCCGGGGATGATGGCGGTGGGGCTGAACATGCAGAACACCTGGACCCTTCGCTCCTGCCAGGGCGGAGTCTGCACGATCGGGGTTTCCACGACCGTCCAGACGCTCCCCGGGGCCGCCCCGCTGGAGATGATGGGCATCCAGGTCTCCTATGACTTTAGCGGGAACCAGACCGGGACGATGGAGGTGGATCAGGCCTCCGGCTGGGTCATCCACGCCGAACTGCAGCAGAAACTCGACGGCAAGGTGGCCGTGAAGGGCGGCGGTCAGGGCATCCCTTCGGGGATGAACTGGCCCATCGCTATAGAAAGCGTCGTCACCCTGGATTCTCGCTAGGAAGGCTACATCAGGCGGCGGTCGGCCAGCACCGGAAAGGCCTTTCGCACGCGCCCGACCTCCTCCGGCTCCAGATCGGCCAGGAGGAGGTCGGCTTTCAGTCCGCCCTCCCGGAGGGAGGTTCCCCAGGGGTCCAGGACGGCGGAATGGCCGGCATAGGCGGTGCCGTCGGGGTCGCGCCCGGCGCGGTTGCAGGCCAGAAGGAAGCACTGGTTCTCGATGGCCCGGGCGCGCAGGAGGATGCGCCAGTGCTCCAGCCGGCCTCGGGGCCAGGCCGCCGGCAGGAGCACGAAGGCGGCTCCGGCCGCAACATAACGCCGGAAGAGTTCGGGGAAACGCAGGTCATAGCACACGGCCAGGGCGGTGCGGCCCCAGGGCAGGTCGAAGCAGGGCGTATCCTCTCCGGCGGCCAGACACCTTTCGCCCATCGGGGCAAAGAGGTGAACCTTCTCGTAGCGGGCCGCCACCTCTCCCTCCGGGGAAATGAGCAGGGCCACGTTGGCCGGCCGGCCCTCCTTCCCCGGAGCCAGGACCGAGCCGGCCAGAAAGAGTCGGTGGCGGCGCGCCAGGGCGCTCCACTCCCCCTGCCAGCGTTCGGCGAAGGAACGGGCGTGTTCCCCGGCCCGCCCCAGGTCGTGGCCGCTCAGCCAGAGTTCGGGCAGGAGCAAAAGGTGCGCCCCCTGCCGGGCCGCCTCCCGGACCAGCCTCTCCGCCCGGCGCATGTTGACCTCCGGCCGGCCCGGCGTCACCTGCATCTGCCCCAACGCCACCCGTACCATCTCCCTTTACTCCTTCCTCCAGACCCGATCCACCACCTGCCCCGAGGAGCCCTGCACGCCCAGGTCCTGGCCGTTCAGTATCACCCGCACCCCACCGGCGTTGCCCAGCCGGACGCGCAGTTCCAGGTTGGCGGTGAAGGTGTAGGTCCGGCCGGCCTTCAGCGTGCCCTCAAAGGCCGGTTTCTCGGCCCCGTCGGCGATGACCCGCACCCAGCAGGGGGCGCTGACCTGGAAGACGGCCACCAGCCCTTCGTAAGCGCGGGCGGTGGGGCTGGGGCCGGGGGTGGGCGTCGGCGTGCCCAGGAGAAGCCGGGCGGTGGGCGTGGCGGTGGGCAGGATGGAGGTGGGAGTTGGAGGCCGGGGCGTGGCCGTCGGCGGGACGGTGGTGGGCTGGAGGAAACCGAATTGGAGCCAGATGGCGAGCGCCGCCGCCAGGAGGGCCAGGAGAAGGATGGCCCCCAGGCCGGGCAGGACGAAAGAGCGCCTGCGGGGAGGGTGGCTGATGGGAGCGATGGAGACGAGTTCCGGCCGGCCCCGTTCCCGTTCGTAGAGCGCCCGGACCTCCTCAAAGGGCAGGCCCAGCAGGGCGGCGTAGGTGCGCAGAAAACCGCGCACATAGACATCGGCCGGCAGGAGGTCGTATTTCCCTTCCTCCAGAGCCTGAAGGTAGTTCCGGCGGATGCGGGTACGCTGGGCCACTTCCTCCAGCGTCCAGCCGAACTCCTCACGTCGCTGTCGAAGCAGGTCGCCCAGCGGGGGCATCCTCGGCCTCTCAGGGGGTTGGCGTCGCCGCCGGCGGGGGAGTTGCCGGCGGGGTCGGTTCGGGAAGGGCCGCCCGGTAAAGTTTCGAGCCGGCGACCAGATACATCAGGTGGTCCTCGGCCACAACGACGACCGCCCGTAACCCCCGGAGGTCCTCGTCGTGGGGGCCGCGCAGGTCGCGGACCAGGGCCGGCCGGCCCTCCTTACGCAATTGAAGGACGCGCCCCAGGGAACGGTCTACCAGATAGAGGTAAGGGTCGTCCCAGTTCTCGGTAAAGACCTGGGCGGGGGCAAGTTCGGCGGGGTAGAGCATCCCCCGAATGGAGATGGCCCGGTCGTACTTCCGGTTATAGAGCCGCTGCACCGTCCCGTCGCTGAGCAGGAGGTAGATCGAACCGTCCACGACCATATCCACCGCCTCGCTGAGGCGGACGTTGCGCGGGTCCAGAAGCCACGATTCCGGGCCCCATTCCTCATAGAAAGCGCAGTAGTACTTCAGGAGGCGTCCCATCCGGCTTTTGAGGACATAGAGGTTGCCCTGGAAGCCTTCCATATCGGTAGGGCTGTCGGCCCAGGAGACGTTCTCGGTGAGGCTGAGGGTCAGGGTATAGAATTCCCACTGCCCCGGGCGATACAGGTAAAGGACTCCGCCGGCATCGAGGGCGGCCAGCCAGTCGCTCGTCGAGGAGTCCGGCTGGCAATCCTGGGGGCGCTTCAGGAGGGCGATGTCCAGGATGGGGGAAACCGGGCGGCCCAGGTTGGGCATGCCCGGCCAGAGGACGGGAATGAGGGCGGGGTTGACCTGCCGGGAGGCGTACTGGTAGACCGTGCCCCTGGTCCCTTCCAGGAGATATAGGGTATCGTCCACCAGGACCAGGTCGCGGAAGGTGCAGGTCTCCGTGCAGGCCCCGCTGAACGATTCCGCCGCCATCGTGCGGGTGAAGGTGCTCAGGTCGATGAGCAGGTCCAGTTGAGGGAAACGGAAGACATGGTTGAGGCGGTCGCGTTCCTCCTGGAGACGGTCCAGGGTCAGTTGCACCTCCGGGTCGGGGTGTTGGGGATCGAGCATTCCGTGCAGGGTTTGCTCGGCCTCCCGGAGTTTGGCGTTGGCCTGGGGCAGGTCGGCGATCTGGAGGGCCTCCTCGATCAGGCTCTGGGCGGCATGGAGTTGGGCCCGGAACTCGGCCTGCCGGCGGGCGCGGTCCTCCTGGACGATCAGGAAGATGATCAGGGCCAGGACGAGGAGGGCAACGAGGGCCAGCGCCCAGGGGAGCGGTTTGCGGGGGCGGCGGGCCGGCCGGATGCGCAGGCGGGAACGTTGCAGGCGAGGAAAGGCCATCTGCGGGTGGAGGAGGTCATAGGCCTTTTGCCGGAGGCTTTTCCTGGGCCTGGGCCGGGCGAGTTCGGGCATCTCCGGCGGCCGGGTAGGTTCGGGCGGGGGAGGGGCCTTGGGCCGACGGGGCACGACGACTTCCGCGGGGGGCTGGGGCCGCTGGAAGAGGCGGCGCACCTCCCCGCCCAGGAAGCCGCCCCAGGTGGCCAGGGTTTCTCCGACCAGCCGGCCCCGCTCCTGGAGCCCGGCCCAGGAGAAGAGGGAAGCCCCTTCCCGACTCACGGCTGTCTGCATCTCCACCACCAGGGCGTGGGCCTCCCCAAAGCCCTGCTGATGCACCCGGCGGTAGAGTTGCTCGACGGCGCTGGGCGCATCCTGATAGAGGAGGACCTGTTCCGCCTCCTCCCGCCCCAGGAGACGCCCGATCTGGCTGCTGCAGAGGCAAAAGACATCCCCCGGGGTCAGGGGGAAATGGAAGAATTCGGGGGAGGCCTCCTCTCCCCAGCCCAGGGCGGCTAGGTGGGTCGTCAGGGGCAGCGTGGCCGCTTCGGGGTCCCAGGAGGGACTGCGGGGAAAGGCCTGCAGGCGGCCCTGGTGGGCGACATAGGCCTGGCCGGGCAGGACCTGGGCCAGGAAGAGTTCATCGCCCCGGACGACGGCGCAGGTAACGCCCACGGTCACCTTCTCATGGCCGCTGACCTGCATATTGCGCTGGAAGAGGCTGCGGCCGGCCTGGTTGATGGCCCGGCCCAGGCAGGTGGTGATGCTGGGCGAGGTACAGGCGTAATAGGCCTGGGCGATCTCGGTGAGGACCTGCCGCACCAGGGGGGCGTTTCTTCCTCCCTCCGAGGCCGGCTCGGCCAGGAGGTAGAGGTTTCCCTTCCAGCGGGCGTCAGGGGAAAGGGGGGAAGGTTCCTGGACCAGGATGCAATCGCTGCTCGCCCGACAGATTCCCCCGATCAGCCCAAACTGGGCGGAGGACGTCTTCAATCGGGTCATCGCGCCTCCTCAGGGTGGAAAACCCAGGCCGGCTCTATCCTTTGGCTTTGATTATAGCAGATTTTCCCCCTCAAGGCAAAAACCTGGGGTCCGGGGTGCGCGCCATTGGTTTTCTGGGCTATTCCTGGCCCCGCCTCCGATTCACCCATAAGGCCCTTCGGAGGGCTATGGACTGGCCCACCTTTGCCCGGGTAGGGGCGGGTTTGCTGGGCAAACCGGATCGTAAGCCGACATAGCGTAGCAGACCATCTGAACCCTTTGCTTCGCCTGCACCCGCCTTCCCACCGCCGGCCGGCGCTGGCCGGCCGCCAGGCGGGGGGCGACTTCCGTCGACCCCGCCCACGCCCCCGGCCGGCGCGCGATGGGGCCGATGGAAATCGTCCTCCCTCCATGCGTCGGCCTGCGCCGACGCTCTCCCACCCCAGGCCGGCCGCCAAGCCCGTAGGGGCGGGTTTCAAACCCGTCCCTTCCCCCGACCGCGCCTTCTTTGGCCTCCTGAGGCCCCTAGTACGGGCGGGGTTATCCCGCCCCTACTACCACGATCCGACAATGCCCAACAAACCTGTCCCTACAAGATGGCGGGCGCCCAGGCCCGGGTTGCGGGGCCGAACGCCTTTGACGGTTTTCCCCTCCGGGCGTATAATACGGGTTTGGTGAAAGGCTTCACGACGGAGGTGTACTTTCGTGGCAGAAATTCGGAAGAAAGTGGGCGCGGTGTTGGTGGTGGGCGGCGGAGTGGCCGGGATGCGCGCCGCCTACGACCTGGCCGAGGCCGGCCTGAAGGTCTACCTGGTCGAATCGACCCCGGCCCTGGGGGGCAAGATTGCCCAGTTGGGTTTCATGTTTCCCTCGCACGACTGCGTCCTCTGCCGGGGGACGGCCGAGCACGGCTACGGCTGTACCCGGCCGGCCATCTCCTACGTCTTCCTGGATCACAGCACCCACCCGAACATCCAGGTGATGACCCTGACCCAGGTCGGCGAGGTCCAGGGAGAAGCAGGGCATTTCCAGGTGCGCCTGCGCCATCAGCCGCGCTACGTGGACGCGACGCGCTGCACCAGTTGCGGGGAGTGCGCCCGGGTCTGTCCGGTGGAACTTCCCAGCGAGTTCCAACTGGGCATGAGCGCCCGTCGGGCCGCCTACAAGGTCTCCCCGCGCACCCTGCCCGATGTGTACCTGGTGGACAAGGGCCCGTATTGTGAGGGGTGCGGAAAATGCCAGGAGGTCTGCCCCACCCAGGCCATCAACCTCCAGGAAGAGCCCTGGGAGGAGACGGTCGAGGTCGGGGCCATCATCCTGGCCCCGGGCTTTACCCTCTATAACCCGCTCCTGAGCGAGGAACTGGGCTTTGGGCGCTACCCCAACGTGGTCACCTCCCTGCAATTCGAGCGCCTGGTCAGCCGTTCGGGGCCGACAGAAGGGCTGGCCCGGCGCCCCTCCGACGGCCGGCCGCCGAAGAAGATCGCCTGGCTGCAGTGCGTCGGCTCCCGGGATCAACAGCACGATTACTGCTCCTCCATCTGCTGCATGTACGCCACCAAGGAGGCCGTCCTGGCCCGCCAGCGCGACCCCGAGGCCGAGTGCCACATCTTTATGATGGATGAGCGCACCTTCAACAAGGAGTATAACGCCTATTTTATCCGCTCCCGCGACCTCTACGGCGTTCGCTACACCCGATGCCGCATCTCCAACCTCCGGGAGGACCCCCTCACCCACGACCTCTTCATCCGCTACCAGGACGAAAGGGGGCAACTGCACCAGGAGCGTTTCGACCTGGTGGTGCTCTCGGTCGGTTCGGAACCGCCGCTGCAGGCCGTGGCCCTGGCCCAGGAACTGGGCATCGCCCTGAACGAGCACGGCTTTTGCCTGACGGGCAAGTTCACCCCGGTGGAGACCAACCGGCCGGGCATCTTTGTGGCCGGGGCCTTTTCCAGCCCCAAGGAGATCGCCGAAACGGTGGCCGAGGCCAGCGCGGCGGCGGCCTGCTGTATGGAACTTTTGGCCGATGTGGCCGGCACCGAGACCCGGCCGCCGGCTTACCCTCCGGAACGGGATGTCTCCGGGGAACCCCCCCGGGTGGGCCTCTTCCTCTGTCGCTGCGGCCGCGAGATCGCCGGCACGGTGGACACCTCTGCTGTGGCCGCCTACGCCCGTACCCTGCCGGACGTGGTCTATGTCGAGGAGATCGAATACGCCTGCATCGGCGAATCGCCGGCCCGCATCCGCCAGGCCGTCCTCGAACAGGGCCTGAATCGGGTGGTGGTGGCCGCCTGCAGCCCGCGCACACACGAGGCGTTCTTCCAGAACGTCCTGCGCCAGGCCGGCCTGAACCCCTACCTCCTGGAGATGGTCAACCTGCGCTCCCAGTGCGCCTGGGCGCACCGCGATTCTCCGGAGGCGGCCACCCGTCAGGCCCGGGAACTGGTCCGGGTGGCGGCGGCCCGGGCACGGAAACTGGAGGCGGTGCGGCGCACCCCGGTCGGCGTGGCCAAGCGGGCGCTGGTGATCGGCGGCGGCATCGCCGGCATCAACGCTGCCCTGACCATCGCCGCCGCCGGCTACCCGGTCACCCTGGTCGAGCGCAGCGAGGTCCTGGGCGGCCACGTGCGCGCCCTCTACTCCACGGCCGAGGGGGCCGACCCCCAGGCCTACCTCTTTTCCCTGGTGCACCAGGTCCTCCAGGAGCCCCGAATCACCGTCTACACCGACAGCGAACTGGTGCGCCACGAGGGCTTTGTGGGCAACTTTCGCTCGACCATCGAGGTCCACCGCAGCGACCCGTCCCGCCGGCATCGGGTCGAGGTGGAGCATGGGGTGACCATCGTCGCCACCGGCGGCCAGGAGTTCCACGGTTCGGTTTACCTGCTGGGGCAGCACGAGCGGGTGATGACCCAGCAGGAACTGGAGCACCTGATACTGGTCAACCCCGGCCGGGTGGCCCAGATGAATACAGTGGTGATGGTCCAGTGCGTGCGGCCGCCCGACGCTCCCTACGACTACTGCAGCCGCATCTGCTGCACCAACACGGTGAAGAACGCCCTGCGCATCCGCCGCCTCAACCCCAAGGCGCGCATCTACATCCTCTACAAGGACCTGATCACCTACGGCTTCCGCGAGCAGTACTATACCGAGGCCCGCCGCCAGGGGGTGATTTTCGTGCGCTACGATGAGGAGAATCCCCCCCAGGTGCGGGCGCTGGATGGCCGTCTGGAGGTGCAGGTCACCGACCTCTCGTTGGGGGAAACGCTGCGGCTGTATCCCGACGCCCTGGCGCTGAGCATGAGCATCGAGCCGGACCCGAGCACGGCGCGCCTGAGCGAGATTCTGGGAGTGCCCCTTTCGCCGGAAGGCTTCTTTATGGAGGCCCACATCAAGTTGCGCCCCATCGATTTCCTGCGCGAGGGCATCTTCCTCTGCGGGATGGCCCACTACCCCAAGTTCATCGAAGAGGCCATCGCCCAGGCCCAGGGGGCGGCCGGCCGGGCCCTGACCATCCTCTCCCGCGATGTCCTGGAGGTCGGCGGAGTGGCGGCCGTGGTGGACCCGGCCAAGTGTGTCGGCTGCCTGACCTGCGTGCGCGTCTGCCCCTTCGATGTCCCGGTCATCGACCCCACGCGCACCGGCGTGGGCGGCCTTCAGGGAGCGGCCTACATCGAGCCGGGCCGCTGCCAGGGCTGCGGCACCTGCACCGGGGAGTGTCCGGCCAAGGCCATCCAGTTGACCCTCTATCGGGACGAGCAGATCATCGTGCCCGAACTGGCCACCCTGGGGGCCTGGCTTCCGGAGGAAAGGGAGGGATAGGGCACGATGAACGACGAAATGCCCGAAATCACGGTCTTTACCTGCATCTACTGCGGCTATACCTCGGTGGACATGGCCGGCACTACCGGAATCTCTTATCCGGCCGATGTCAAGGTGGTGAAACTGCCCTGCACCGGCAAGACGGACGTCCTGTACATCCTCAAGGCCTTTGAGCAGGGGGCCGACGCGGTCATGGTGGTGGCCTGCGCCAAAGGCACCTGCCATCACCTGGAGGGCAACCTGCGGGCCGAGAAGCGGGTCGGACGGGCCAAGAAAATCCTGGACGAAGTGGGCCTGGATGGAAAGCGGGTGGAGATTTTCTTTGTGACCGGCTCACAGGGCTATTCCTTCGCCGCCGCGGTGGAGGAGATGACCGGGCGGGTGCGGAGTTTGGGGGCCAATCCGCTCAAAAACCGCACCGTCGTGGAATACCCCGGCGGAGGGAGGAGTTGAGCGGCGGACGCCCTACCGGTAGCGGCGGATGACCCCGACGACCTGGCCCTGAATCTCCACGTCCGAAGGCCGGACGTAGATGGGAGACAGGTTGGGATTCTCCGGCTGCAGCCGCACGCGCCGGCCCTCGTGGTAGAAGCGCTTGAGGGTCACCTCCTGTCGGTCGCGCAGCCAGACGGCCACCATATCCCCGTTGCGGGCCGTGTCCTGGCGGCGGAGGATCACCACATCGCCGTCGGCGATGTAGGCGTCGATCATGGAGTCTCCCCGCACGCGCAGGGCGTAGAGGCCTTCGGTGGAATCGGGCCAGAGGTCGGCCGGCAGTTCCAGCATCTCGGCGGCCTCGCCCCGGTCGGGGAGGTCGTCCGGGACGGGGATGGGCTGGCCGGCGGCGATGGCCCCCAGGAGCGGGATGGCACGCCGGGAAGAGCGGGTTTCGCCGGCCAGGGTGATGGACCTGGAGGCGCGCGGCCGGCGGCGAATCAGCCCCCGTTTCTCCAGGAGGTCGAGGTTATAGTCCACCACCGAGGTGGAGGAAATCCCCAGGGCCGCCTGAATCTGGCGGATGGAGGGGGGATAGCCGTTCTCCCGGATAAACTCCTCCAGATACTGAAGGATTCGCCGTTGCCGTTCGCTCATCTTGCGCATCGCTGCCCTCCTCGGATGTCGTTAGCACGTTCCAAGTTGCACGTTGCACGTCATCATACTCCACAATCTCTGCCCCGATGGCTTTCCGACGGTGCATCGAAGTAGCAATCGCCGTTGTCCCCATTATATATCCGAACGCGCGTTCGGTCAACTCAGAGGAGCGGCGGCTGACAGGCCGGCCGCCGGCCGTCCAGAAGGATGAACGGGGCCGCCCGGGCGACAGGGATGCCCAGTTTGCCCAGGTCCTGAAGGTCGCGCAGGCGGCCCAGGCGACGGGCCGCCAACAAGCGGTCGGCCAGGCGCGGGCCGATGCCGGGGACACGCAGGAGTTCCTGGCGAGAAGCGGTGTTGACCTCGACCGGGGACTCCAGGAGGTGGCGACGGGCCCAGGCCAGTTTGGGGTCCTCTTCCAGGGGGAGGCGGCCGTTTTTGTCCAGGGGGAGTTCCTCCACGGAGAAGCCATAGTCGCGTAGCAGGTAACTGGCCTGGTAAAGCCGGCGTTCGCGCCGGGGATTCTCGGCCGGCCGCGCTTCCAGGGGCGTATCCGGAATCGGGCGGAAGGCGGAGAAATAGGCCCGGGCCAGGTGCAGGTGGCGGAAGAGGTAGGCGGTGGTGCGCAGGAGTTCTTCGTCGCTTTCCCCGGCCGGGCCGACGACGAACTGGGTGCTCAGGGAGGGGCCGCTGCGATGGAGGCTCTTCCAGGGACCCGGCCGGCCGCCCACCTCCCGACGCACCTCCTCCACCTGACGCAGCGGCCGGAAGAGTTCCTCCAGAAAATCCTTCCGGGGGGCCAGGAGGGCCAGCCGCTCCGGCGTGGGGGCCTCCAGGTTGATGCTGACCCGGTCGGCCAGGAGCATGGTCTGGCGAATCTGCTCCGGCTCGGCCCCCGGCATGATCTTCAGGTGCAGATAGCCGGTGAAGCGGTACTTTCGGCGCAGGATCTCGGCCGTGGCGATGATCTGGTCCTGGGTGCGCACCCCGCCGCCGACCAGGCCGGAACTCAGGAAAAGGCCCTGGGCCAGGCCGGCCTGGTAAAGCCGATGGAAGACGGCGGCCAGTTCGTCCGGAGCAAAACTCGCCCGGCGAAAGTCGCGGCCGGCGCGGAAGGGACAGTACAGGCAGTTGCGCTCACAGGCGTTGGAGAGCAGCCCCTTCAGGAGCACGATGGGACCATGGGGGGTGTGGGCCTGGTGCAGGCAGCCGGGCAGGGCCGGGCTGGCCGCCGGGCCGGTCCGACGGCCGTTGGGCAGGACCTCTTCGGCCGGCTCCAGGTCGGCCTCCGGAGCGAGCAACCGCAACTTCTCGAGGGAGTCCATGGCCAGACCTCGGAACATCCGTTCGCCTGTTTCCAGTATAGCAGAAACGGGCGCAAAAGGCAAATTCGACTTTTATCCCGATAACCGGATGGTAACGTCGCGTTGACCGGCCGTAACCCGGCCTCCCATAAAATTCTGGCAGGAGGTCAGGCGATGGAAGGTCGGATTTTCGGGGCTCCAAAGAGGTGGATACTGGTTCTGCTGCTTGCTCTCCTCCTGGGCAGCACCCCCGCCGTCATCCATGCACAAGGGATAGTGGTCGAGGAGGAAGGGCCAGCGGCCAGCCCGCAGGTACAGGTCCTGTCGGCCAACCCGGAGACCCTGGTTGTGGAATGGAGATCCCCCACTTTCTCTATGGAGGAGGTCTCGCTGGAAGGGAGGACCTACCTCCGCATCGTCGCGCCGGAGATGGGGCTTACCGGAGAGGCCGGCCATCCCCAACTTCCGGCCGGAGGGGTCTGGCTGGGCCTGCCGCCCAACACGGCGGTCGAGGTCGTTATTCTGGAGGCAGAAGCGGAGGAAATTTCGCTCTCCCGGCCGGTGTTGCCCGTTCCCCAGGCGCTTCCTCCGGAGCCGCGTCCGGATGAAGGGGGTGGGCCCTGGCCGGAGGAGCCCGCCTACCGTTATCTGCCCGATGCGGGCGTCTACGGTTCGGCGGCGGCCTATCCGGGGACCCTGGCCCGCATCGAAGGGGAAGGCTGGATTCGCAGTCAGCGGGTGGGCCTGCTGCGCTTTTATCCTTTCCAATACGAGCCGGCCCGGAACCTCCTGCAAATCTACCGCCGCCTCCGGGTGGAGGTGCGCTTCGGGCCGGCGCCTCAGGGGGGGCCGACCGTGGCCGAGCCGGCCCCCTTTGAGGCCCTGTTCCAGGAGATGCTGATCAACGCCGACCAGGCCCGGCTCTGGCGGAGCGCGGATGCCCCGGTGGCCCTGCCGGCCTCCCTTCCCATCTTCCCGCCCCGGCCGGCAGTCAGGGTTCAGGTGGACCACGATGGCTTCTACCGCCTTTCCTTGGAAAGGTTGCGCCAGGCCGGCGTGCCCATAGACGAGGTGGACCTGTCCACCCTGCGCCTCTTCCTGGACGGCCAGGAGGTGGCCCTCTGGGTGCCGGATGAACTCCCCCACCCCGGAGACCCGGTCGGGGCCCTCTTTTTTTACGGCCAGGGAGCCCGCTCCAGGTACACCAGCGAAAACACCTACTGGCTGACCTGGGGCGAAGGGGCCGGCCGGCGCATGGCCGAACGCTCCGGCCAGCCTGTCCTCTCTCCTCCCTTGGGCGATTTTGTCGCCACGGTACATCGGGAAAGCAATACCCAGTACACCAGCCTCTTCCCCATCGGGGGGGATGACGTGGAACGCTGGTTCTGGGCCTGCTTCTACACCGGCGGGGTGCGGGAAGGGACCTTTTCCCTGGGCTCCCTCTTCCCGGCCCAGGTCCCCTATACGGCCACGCTGCGGCTTTCCTTCCATGGAGGCTTTGCCGCCTGGCCCAACCCCGACCACCATGTCCAGGTTTATCTGAACGACACCTTCCTTGGCGACGGCTGGTGGGATGGCCAGACCCCCTTTACTCTGGAACTTTCGGTTCCCCAGGCCCTCCTCCAGGCCGGGGAAAACCGGGTGCGTCTGTACGCCCCCGGCGACACCGGCTACAGTTACGATTTCTTCTACCTGGACTGGATCGAACTCACCTACCGGCGCACCTTTGCCGTGGAAAACGACCGGCTGGAGTTCACCCTGGCCGAGGCCGGCGGGGCCAACGTGTCGCTGGAGCCTTTTACCGGGGAGGACATCCTCGTCCTGGACATCAGCGACTCGCTGAACCCGGTGCGTATCGTCGAGGGGGTAACCGAGGCGACGGCCGGCGGCTACCGCTACACCTTCGCCCACCGGGATAACGGGGCGCCCTCTCGCTACCTCGCCGTCATTCTGAGCCAGGCCGAAGAGCCGCCGCTTGTCCAGAAGGACCAGCCTTCCGACCTCTATGCGCCGGACAACGGGGCCGACGTCCTCCTCATCTCCCCGGCCGAACTCATCCCGGCCATCCAGCCGCTGGCGGCCGATTACGCCGGCCGGGGGATGCGCGCCCGGGTGGTGGACGTCCAGGATATCTACGACGAGTTCAGCGGCGGTCGGCGTGACCCCCACGCCATCCGTTCCTTCCTAGCCTATGCCTACGCCCACTGGGTTCCGCCGGCCCCCACCTACGTCCTTCTGGTGGGCGACGGGCACTATGACTTCAAGGACTACCTGGGGAACGGCCTGCCCAACCTGATTCCCCCTTACCTGGCCTATGTGGACCCCTGGATGGGCGAGACGGCCGCCGATAACCGCTACGTTTCCCTGGTGGGCAACGATGTCCTGGCCGATATGTTCCTGGGCCGCCTGCCGGTCAACTCTCCTCAGGAGGCCACGGCCGTGGTGGACAAGATTCTGGCCTATCGCCAGGTCGAACCGGCCGACTGGCAGGGGCAGGTCCTTTTCGTGGCCGACAACGCCGATGGGGCCGGGAACTTTGCCGCCCTGTCCGACGAGATCGCCAACTTCTACCTGCCGGCGTACTACACGGCGGACAAGGTCTACCTGGGAGTCAACTACCCCTATGAGAATCCCGCCGTAACCGCCCGGGCGGCCATCCTCCAGGCGCTCAACTCCGGCCGGCTCCTGCTGAACTATGTCGGGCACGGGGCCATCTATTTTCTGGCCGCCGAACGGCTGCTCCAGGCCGGAGATGTGGACAGCCTGAGCAACGGGAATGCCCTGCCCGTGCTGCTCTCCTGGTCGTGCTACGCCGGCCTGTACAGTCTGCCCTACCCCTCCTCGCCGGCCCTGGGCGAGGTCTGGGTGCGGGCCCCGAACCGGGGGGCCATCGCCGCCTGGGTACCCACAGGTCTGGGGCTGGCCTGGGCCCACCATGATATGAACAAGGGCGTCTTCGAAGCCCTCTTCCTGGGCCGCTTCCCCACCCTGGGCCAGGCTGCCCTGGCCGGTAACCTGCGCCTGTACGCCGCCGCGCCCTCGATGGGCTACCAGTTGGAGACATACGTCCTGTTGGGGGACCCGACCCTGGAGGTGCCCGTGCTCCCGACCGACCTTTACCTGGAGGCCGGGTCGGCTATCCCCAATCCGGCGCCGGCCGGCGGCGTGGTCACCCTCACCCTCTCCCTGGGCAACGCCGGCCCGGCCACCGCCTACGATGCCGTCCTCCGGGCCGAACTGCCGGCGGGGTGGAGCCTCCGGGACTGGACCTCGGCCGGCAACCTGCCCCTGACCCTGGCCTCGGCCGATCCCCCGACCTGGAAGGCTCCGGCGGTCTCCCCAGCCTCCGGAAGCACCCTCCTCCTTCGCCTCCAGGCCGGAATGGAAGGGGGAAACTGGCCGCTGATCTTTACGGTGGAGAGCGGCAGCCGGGAAATCGAGCGGGGGAACAATACCCTCCGGCAGGAGGTAAGCGTTGTCCTGGCCGGCCAGCCGGAGCGCCTCCTGGTGGAGGTCAACCCGCCGTCCATCCCCTCCGGCGGCCAGGCCCTTCTGACCGCGACCGTGCTGGACGCCTTTGGCCGGCCGGTCCCCGACGGGACCGTGGTAACCTTCGCCACTTCCCGGGGACAGGTTTGGCCCACGGAGGTCACCACCCTCCGGGGGCAGGCGCAGGCCCGTTTCCTGGCCGGAGGAGGCTCCGGGGAGGTCTGGATCACCGTGAGGAGCGGTTCGGCCCGTAGCCTGGTCTATATCCGTATCCTCCCGACGCCGGGCAAACGCCCTGCTCCGGGGCCGGCAACCGGCCCGTAAAAGGCCGGGGGACAGGCCCTGCTCCTGTCCCCATCGGACGAATGGTCCAGGAGACCTGGAGGATGGAACGCACCCATGTCGAAAAAGTCGCCGACCTCTTCTCCCCGGACGGGAAGCGTCCGGTGGTCCTCCTGGTCGGCCGGGATGAGGCCACCGAGGTTTCCCTGCGCCGAATCCTGGCCTGGCTTTTCTATGACCTGGTGCGGGTGGAGGCCCCATCGGCTGTCCATGGGGCGCGAGGTGGGGAAGCGAAAGCCCTGCTATGGGAACTGACCACCCCGCCGGTGGAGTTGCCGGCCCTGCGAGCCTGGCGGGAGGCCTGCCCCGACCTGCCGGCGATCGTCCTGATTCCCCGAGGGAGCCCGGAACAAATCGTGGAAAAGGCCCGCGCGGCCGGAGCCGACCAGGTGTTGTTCCTGCCGGTGGAAGAGCGTCGCCTCGCCTGGGTGTTACGCCGGGCCATCGGCCGGGGACATGCCCGGGGACCTGGAAAAACGGCCGCCCTTCCCTCGGCCCGGCCTGCCCTCACAGGAAGGTAAGAACCGGCACAGGTCAGAGCGATGTCCAGGGCTAGGAGCCCAGGACCTGCCTCAACGTCTGCTCCAGTTGGGCCCGGGAGACGGGCTTGGATAGCCAGGCGGCTACCCCTTGAAGTTGGGACCCCTCCCTCGGCGGATATCCGCTGATCACCACCACTTTGCCCCCGGCGTCCCTCTCTTGAAGCGTCCGGATCAAGGTCGCGGAATCCATCCACGGCATCACCGCATCCGTCAACACCACGGCGATTTCGCTCCGGTGTTGTCCGTAGAGTTCCAGGGCCTCGGGTCCACTGGAGGCCACCAGCACCCGATAGCCCATTCCCATAAGCATCTCTTGCAGCGCCCGCCGCACGGCCGGCTCATCCTCGACCAGAAGGACCGTCCTCCCACCCACGGCGGGACCCGCCTTTCCCTCTTTTTCGTCGGCCCTCTCCTCCTCGACCAGTGCCGGGAACAAGAGGTCAAAGGAGGTCCCTTTCCCCAACTCCGTTCGGACATAGATGAAGCCATCATGTTGCTTCACCAAGCCGTAGACCTGGGATAGCCCCAACCCCGTCCCGAAGCCGCGCTCCTTGGTGGTGAAAAAGGGCTCAAAGATATGAGGGAGGACCTCCGGGGGGATGCCGCATCCGGTGTCGGCCACCTCCAGCCGCACCCAATGGCCGGCCGGCAGGTCCCGATAGAGGGGATGTGCTTCCGAGCCCACGGTGAGAGCGGAAAGGCGCAGGGTAAGTTGCCCGCCTTCCGGCATGGCGTCCCGGGCGTTGGTGGCCAGGTTCAGGAGAATCTGCTGGAGGCGGCCGGCATCGGCGTTGATGACCGGAAGATCGGGCGGACACTCCAGGGTTACCCGAATGCTCTCTGGAATCGTCCGTCGCAGGAGGGCCGCCATTTCCTGCATAAAGGGTCCCAATTTCAGCGGTCGTTTCTCGGCGGCCGACTGCCGGCTAAAGTCTAAAATCTGGCGCGTTATCTGGGCCCCTCGTTCGGCCATCTGGCAGATAAAGTGCAGAGGCCCCCGGGCCTCCTCCGGCAGGTCCTCCTTCCTGTCCAGAAGTTCGGCGAAACTCAGAATGCCCTGCAGGATGTTGGCAAAATCGTGGGCGACGCCGGCAACAATCTGCCCCATCACCGCCAGCCGCTCCTGCTGCTCCGCCCGGGCGCGCACCTCCTGGTCCGCTGCCCGCGCACGCAACGCCGCCAGTCCATAGGCCAGATCGTCGGCCAGGTGCATGAGGAATTGCACTTCCTCCAGGTCAAAGGCCCTGACCTCGGCGGCGTAGAGGTTCAGGGCGCCCAGGACCCGACCACCGCTGCGTAGCGGCAGGGCGATGGAGGAGCGGTAACCCCGCTGGAGGGCCTCCTCCCGCCAGGGGGCATAAAGCGGGTCGTTCGGGATATCCCGACAGATGACCGGCTCGCCGCTGCGGACGGCCCGGCCGGTGGGGCCACTTCCCCACTCGTTTTCGCCCCAGGAGATTCGGGCCGCCCTCAGGTATCCCTCCTCGCAGCCAGCCCAGGCCAGCGGACGGACGGTCTTTTCTTCATCCTCCAGGGCTTCGCCGACCCAGGCCAGGCGGTAGCCCCCGAGTTCCACCAGGATGCGGCATACCTCGTCCAGGAGCCGCTTTTCCTCCGTGGTCCGCACCAGGACCTCGTTGCAGGCACGGAGCACCCGGAGGGCCCGGTTGGCGCGGGACAGGGCCAGTTCGGTTTTTCCCCTGCCGGTGAGGGGCAGCGACGGCAGGCCCGCCAGACCGGCCGGGGGGCGGAGGAGAAACCACCCCAGGACGGCCATCAGGATGGACAGGCCCAACCCCAGGCCCACCACGATACCGCCGTGTTCCCCACCCCAGCGGCCGGTTCCGTAGGCCAGAAGACCCATAACGGCCACCGGCATCGGGGAAAGGAGCAAAAACGCCAGAATCAACCAGCGGGTTCGTCCCATTGTCCTCCTCGCCCCGGGTGCGGCCCTGCCTGTTTCCACCTTTTACCCCGCTCGGGCCGGCGTCGGCTTCCTAAAGGACGTCCGTCCCGGCGATTGCCCGTTGCTCCAGATACCTCTCGACCATGCTGGCCGGGAGTGGAATCGCCCCGTTCCTGGTGCTCATCCAGTGGTAGAGGGCCTGGGCAAAGCCCTGGAGCGTCGGGGACTGGATGGCCAGGAGCGCCGCCTTTTCCTCCGGTGTCAGGATAAAATCGGCCAGGACCTCTTCCCGCCGGAGGCCCAGCAGGGCCTCACGGAAGCGGGGTTCCACCATGGCCATACCGATGAGTCGGTTCAGTTCACGGCAAGACATAGGTTCCTCCTCATCCACTGCGAACAGACATCGACCTTCCCGAATCGTTGTCCGTTCCTGTTGTCCGGCCGGCCGCTCCCTGGAAAGTTTCCTCCAGCGAGGCCAGGGCCTGCTGCCGGCGCCGTTTCCAGGGGAAGCCGCCGGGCCGGCCGGTCAGCGCCGCCTGCACGGTCCAGAAGACCCCGGCGGCAACGAAGACATCCCCCGGGCTGAAAGCCCCGGAGAAGGGGTAGGGGAAGGGGAGGACAAAAATATCGCTCAGAAACCACAGTCGGGTCTCTTCCCGGGGCAGGGCGATGTCCTTGGTGCCGGCGATGCGGCTGCCGGGGACGACGGCGGCGGCATCGCCATGCCCGATGCGCTCCATGGTCTCCGGGGTGATGGGCATATAGCCGCCGTTGGCCGCCATCACGGCCAGGTTCAGAAGCAGGCCCAGCCCCAGGAGGGCCAGGCCGGGGATATGCCGGTTGAGCCAGACGGCCAGGACCAGGGCCAGGTAGGAGAGGAGCAGGGCGATGGCCGGGAGGTCAAAACTCCGGCCGTAGGGGAGGGCAAAGTGCATGACCCCGAGTTGGACGGCCAAGGCCAGGAGAGGAAGGGCCGGCCAGCGCAGCGGGAGCATCAGCAGGCGAGAAAGCCTTCCCCCGCGCAGCAGGGCCAGGCCCAGGGCCAGGAACAAGACGATCGCCAGAGTCAAGGCAACCTCCCACGATCCCGTGCCTGTTGCTTTCTACCCGGCATTCCTGCATCAGGCCGGGCAACAGGGAAGGGAAAATCCCTTCCCGATTCCCCCAGTGCCCCGATAACCGGGCCGGCGCTCCCGGCCACGGCGGGTTCTAGCCGCCGCTTCCCGGTCCACCGGGCATGTCGGGAGCGCCTGCGCCCAGGAGCAGGGCGAGCAGGCTGAGCAGGAAGAGCAACCACTTCAGGTAGCGGGGGTCCGCATACCGCCCGAGCAGCACTTTGATTCGGTCACCCATCGGTCCACCCTCCTGTCTTGTCGCCGAACGCTTATCCTGGCGACAGGATAGCGGGTGGCTCTCAGGGCGGCTCTTAGGGAACCTCTTAGGGGAGTTGTTTTCCTTCCCGAAGCGCCTGGTAGAGGGCGCGGGTCTCCTCCGAAGGTTCGATGCCGAGTTCCTGCCGGAGGAGACGCCGGCAGCGGCGGTAGGTGCGCAGGGCGGCGATGCGGTCGCCGGCCAGGACCTGGCTGCGCATCAACCCACGGTAGGCTTCCTCGTTGTAGCCGTCCACCTGCAGGGCCTGGAGGAAGGTGCGGCGGGCCGGCTCGGCCTTTCCTCTTCCCAGGTAGAGCCTTCCCAGGCGGAGAAGGGCCTGCATCCGCCGCCGGCCCAGTTCCTCCCGCCGCAGGAAGCACCATTCCCGGTCCATATCCTCCAGGAAATCGCCGTCGTAGAGGGCCAGGGCCTGCTCCAGGAGGGGGATGGCCCGGGGATCGTCGTCGGGAACTTGCGCTGCCTGGTCAAGCAGGCGCTCGAACTCCAGCACGTCGCACCAGTAGGGAACCTCCGGGTTCCAGTGGTACTTTTCGTCGCGGAAGATGGCGAAGAAGCATCCGACGGCCCGGCGGGCCTGGAAGAGGGCGACGTGAAAGGCGCTGCTGACCCGGCCGGCGCTCCGTTCGGGCCAGAAGGCCAGGCCGACCTCCCCCCGGCTCACCGGGGCGTTGAAGAAGAGGTAGAAGAAGATTTCGCGGGCCTGGCGGTAGCCCCAGGCGCCGGCCGGGATTTCTTCCTCCCCCCGAAAGACCCGTCCCGGCCCCAGGGCCAGGATGCGGAGCGGAAGGGTCTGCTCCCGAGGGGGGAGCGAAGGCCGGCCGGCGGTCCGCTGCAGGGCCTCCCGAATCGGGGATACCCATTCCTCGCCGGCCGGAAGCCGCTCCCCAAGGGGCCGCAACTCCTCCCCCTCGGCCAGGAAAGGCTCCACGACCCGGAGGGTCCGGGCCATCTCCAGGGCCTTTTGCAGGGCCTCCTGGGCGAGTTCCGGACGGCCATGGCGATGCCAGACCAGGGCCTGGGCCAGCAGGCTGCGCAGGAGGTCGGGCTGCCAGCGGGCCTCCTCCTGACGGCGTATGGCCCCCTCCAGACGGCGGAGCGCCTCCTCCGGCCGGCCCTCGGCGGCCTCCAGCAGGGCCAGGGAGACCTCGATGCGGGCCCGCTCCCGGGGGGAGGCCGCGAGATTCAGGGCTTCCTCCAGAAGCCGGCGGGCCTCGGGGAGGAGGCCCTCCTGGCGGGAGAGGTTGCCCAACGCTTCCTGAAGGTAGGCCGTCCATTCGGCGCTGTGGGCCCGGCGGGCCTGCTCCAGCCCTTCCTGGTACATCTGCCGGGCGCGGGCACGCTCCCCCAGGTCGCGGTAGAGATCGCCCAGGCTGGCCTGGATTCCAGCCTGCAGGCGGGGAGAAAGGGAGGTTCGGGCCGCCTCCCGGGCCTGCTCCAGAAGTTCGAGGGCCGGGAAAAGTTCCCCGCGCAGGAACGGCCCCATGGCCAGGTTGTTCAGGATGCTGGCCTCCAGTTCCGGGCTGCCGACGGCCCGGGCATGCTCCAGGGCCTGGCGATAGGCAGCGTCGGCCTCCTCCATCCGGCCCTGGGCCCGCAGGCAGTAGCCCAGGTCCAGGTGGGCCAGGGCCTGGTTGTAGGGGCCGGCCGCCGGGCCGCAGGCCACGGCGGCCCGGACATGTTCCTCGGCTCCGGCCGGGTCTCCCAGGGCCAGCAGACAGATTCCGGCAGTCCGGTGCAGGTCCACCAGAGCGGGCAGTGTCTCCCCGCTCCAGGCGGAGAGGGCCCGGCGGGCCGTCTCCAGCGCCTCCCGGTACTTCCCCTGCATCCGCTCCAGGGTGGCCCGGTCGGCCTGAACCTGCACCCAGCGCTCCCGGTCGCCCCTCTCGGCAAAGAGCCTCTCGGCCCGTTGAAGGGCCGTCCAGGCCTTGTCTTCCTGGCCGGCCTGCAGGCCGGCCTTGCCCAGGAAGAGGAGGAGGCGAGGCCACCGGTCCAGGAGGTCCGGAGGCAGGGCCTCGACCCAGCGAATCAGGGTCGGAAAGCGGCTGCGCTCGTACAGGGCACGGGCCAGGGTCTCGATCTCCTCCGCCGCTTCTTCCCAGGCCTGGGCCTGGAGCAGGTGCTCCACGGCCTCCTCCCGCTCCCCTCGCTCCCGCCAGATTTGGGCCGCCCGCCGTTGCAGCCGGCCGTAACCCTCCCCGTCGGCGCGGGCCTCTTGCAGGAGAAATTCGCGGAAGAGGGCGTGGAAGCGATACCAGCCTCCCTCCAGCGGAATCAAAAACAGGTTGCGCCGTTCCAGGGAGGAAAGCAGCCGGGCCGAATCCTGCCGCTCCAGCAGGGCGTCGCAGAAGGGGGCATCCACCTGCCGGGGAATCGCCGCCCCGCAGAGGAAGCGGCGTTCCTCGGGATCCAGGTGGCGCAGGACCTCCTCGGCCAGGTAGGTATAGACTCGGTCGGGAGAGCGGGGGAGGCCGGATAGAAATTCCCGCACCTCCCGGCGGCCGGCCTGCACCTGCAGCAGGATGCCGGTGATCCAGCCCTCGCTGTCCTCCACCAGTTGGCGCACCGCCGCCTCGGGCAGGTCCACTTTCAGGCTCTGCCGCAGGACGGCGGCGGCCTCCTCCACGGTGAAACGCAGGTCCTCCCGGCCGATGGCCTCGGCCTCCCCGTAGGCGGCCAGCCGGGCCAGAGAAAGGGGCGGGATGGAGCGGCTGGCCAGAATCAGGTGGACGTGCTCGGGCAGATAGGCGAGCAGGGTGTCCAGGCAGCGGTTGACCTCTTCCTGCTCCTCCACGGTGTGGTAATCGTCCAGGACGATCGCCATATAATCGGCGATGTCCTCGCTCAGTTCGTTCACCAGGAAGCCGATGGCTTCCCGAAGTCCGGCCGGCCTTCCCGCCTCCCCGGAGAACCTCGCGCGTGCGCCGGCCGAAGGAGGGAAAACGCACCCGGATGGCCTCCACCAGATAGTCCAGGAAGGTGTAGGGGTCGCGGTCGGAGGGGTCCAGAGTGTACCAGCACACCGGCAGGTCGGCGCTCCGGCCAAAGTCCACCAGGAGGGAGGTCTTGCCGTAGCCGGGGCCGGCGCAGACGAGGAGGAGTTTGCGATGGATGTTCTCGTGCAGCCAGTCCAGGAGGCGGGGGCGGGACAGGAGGTTCGAAAGGCGAGGAAGACGGACCTTGGTGTAGATCAGGGGAGGAATCGAGCCGGCCGAGTTGGTTTCCATAGGCGACTTCCAGGCGACCTGTTCCGACCGAATCCAGGGCGAATTTGCAAATTATACTATTGGTTTGTCAAGTTTGTATTTGTGGGTACAGGCGCTTGAGGCGGATGCGGGCATCTGCCGTAGTAAACTGCCAATCCACTCCCTTCTGCGCATCGTTGCGCCGCTGATACCAGGCCTGGACTTCCTGGCGTAAGCCCTCTATATCCGGTATTCGGCGATCCAAACACTGGCGGGTCAGTACCGAAAGTTCAATCTCCGCCACGTTCAACCAACTCCCGTGTTTGGGGGTATAGTGAATTTCTAACCGCATCGCCAGAGCCCGCGCCTGGGCGGGAGGAAACGCCTTATACAACGCCCCAATGGTATGGGTATTCAAATTGTCGCAAATTACGATGATTTTCTCGGCATCGGGAAAGTCCTCTTCCAGTAAGATGCGGACTTCCTCTGCCCAATCCACGGCCGTCCGATGCTCCCGAACGGAAACCCGCCGCCAACCGGTCAGAGGGGCGGTGAACAGAAAGAACGCTGCTGTGCCCTTGCGCTCATACTCGTAGTCCACCCGCTCCGGTTTCCCTGGCTGGGCAGGCAACGGATGACGGGTCTCCTGGATCAGTTGCACTGGCTGTTCATCCATACAAATGAGTGGTCTCTGGGGATCATCAGGCCGCTGGTAAAGGTCCAGGATGTCCTCCATTTGAGCCACAAACTCGGCATTCTGCTCCGGAGGAATCACGAAATATTCCTTCAGATGGGGGCGGAGTTCGTTTTTTTTAAAACCTGTCGCACGGTCTCGTGGGAGATGGAAGGGACAATTTCTAACTCCACCAGTTTATCCGCCAGGAGGCGCAAGGTCCAGCCAGAGCGCCCTTCCGGTGGAGCACTGCATCGAAGAGCGATGATCTGGGCTTCCACCTTCCCATCCACCAGGCGAGGCCGATACTGGCGCTTCCGGCGGGCCAGTGCCGCTTCCAGGCCATGCTCTACAAAGCGCTGGCGGATATTGGCGACGGTGTTAGGATGACAGCCGAACGCATCGGCTACTGCTTCATCTGTCCAGTTTGGACCGTCGGCATCCACTTTCAGTAGAATGTGGGCATGCCGGATTTTATATGCTGGCGCCTCACCGGTGGAAATGATCTTCCGCAAAGTTTCTCGTTCCTCGTCACTTAGCCGAACAATGTAGCGCTTGTTCATTTGGACACCTCCAGGGAAGGGTACTCTCCCCAAGAGGTATAACACATAAGTTCAAAATTGACAAACCACTATATCATAGGGTAAAAAGATTGGCAAATGGAGAGGGTGCGCGCCATTTGGGAGGTGGCTTTCGGTAAGGATTTGGCTCTTGGGGACAGGCGTGCTATAATGGGGAAAATGAGAAGGAACGCCCATGCGCGTTGCTCTGGTGCACGATTACCTCAACCAGTACGGCGGGGCCGAGCGGGTCTTGGAGGTATTGCATACCCTTTATCCCGATGCCCCGGTCTATACCTCGCTCTACGATCGGCGGGCCATGCCGGAGACCTTTCGCCGTTGGGACATCCGTACCTCTTTCCTCCAGCGATTGCCCCGACGGGTGGCCCTGGCCCGGCTCTATCTGGCCTGGTATCCCCGGGCCTTTGAATCGTTCGACCTGCGCGGCTACGACCTGATTTTGAGTTCCAGCAGCGCCTTTGCCAAGGGGGTGATTCCCCCGGTGGGGGCCATCCATATCTGTTACTGCCACAACCCGGCCCGTTTCCTCTGGGATACCGCCTCCTACCTGGAGTATGAGGCGTTGGGCCGGCCGGCCGCCTGCCTCCTGGCCGGCACGCTCCATCGCCTGCGCCTCTGGGATGTGGCCGTGAACCTGCGCGTGGACGCCTTTATCGCCAACTCCCGCACCGTGGCCGCCCGCATCGCCCGCTACTACCGTCGGGAGAGCACGGTCATCCACCCGCCGGTGGAGGTCTCCTCCTTCCCCCTGGCCGAGGGGAAGGGGCAATACTTCCTGGCCGGCGGCCGGCTGGTGCCGCACAAACGCCTGGACATCGCCATAGCCGCCTGCACCCGGCTGAAGTTGCCCCTGGTGGTCTTTGGCCAGGGGCGCGACCGCGCCCGGCTGGAGCGCCTGGCCGGCCCGACGGTGCGCTTCGTCGGCCGGGTCTCGGAGGAAGAACTGCGCCGGCTCTACCTGGATTGCCGGGCCCTCCTTTTCCCGGGCGAGGAGGATTTTGGCCTCGCCCCCCTGGAGGCTATGGCCTGCGGCCGGCCGGTCATCGCCTACGGCGCCGGGGGAGCGCTGGAGACGGTCGTCGCCGGCCGGACCGGCCTTCTCTTCACCCCCCAGGAGGAGGAAGCCCTGGCCGAGGTGCTGGCCGCTTTCCGCGACGGGGACTTTAATCCAGCCGAGATTCGCCGGCACGCCGAGCAGTTCGATGTGCCCCATTTTCAAGAAAAAATCCGCGACCTGGTGCAAAAAGTCCGGGGATCGGCTTCTGTGGGAGGAACGTATGTCGGCCTCTGAAGTCTGGCAGGTGCTTCGCCGGCGCTGGTGGGGGATCGTCGTCGTGGCCGTGGCCGCGGCGGCGGCCGCGCTCCTCTACAGCCTGGCCCAGCCGCCCCTCTACCGGGCCCGGGCCGAACTGGTCGTGTTGCCCAACCGGGCCGACTGGGGACTGAGGATGTACCTGGAGGCGCAGATGCGCACCTTCCCGGCCGTCCTGCGCTCCTTTCCCCAGGAGGGGGCGGCCGGCCTTCCCCGCGACCTGGGCCGACGGATGTACGTGCAGACGGTATCGGAGGAGGGCCGGGTGGTCATCGAGGTGGACGACGGCGACCCGGCCCGGGCGGCGGAGTACGCCAACACCCTGGGGCGGTTGCTGGCAGAGTGGGTTCAGAAGAACGCCCCCCAGGTCGGGCGGGAGCAGATCTACGTGAGCACGCTCCTGCCGGCCGAAGCGCCCGCTTCTCCTTCCAGCCCGCGCTACAAGGTCAACACCGCCGCCGGAGCCGTGCTGGGACTGGTGCTGGGCCTGCCGCTGGCCTTTCTCTGGGATTTCCTCGACGACCTCATCACCGACCCCGGGCGGGCCTCGGCCCGGCTGGGGGTGGAGGTCTGGCCGGCCCTGGACCTCCCCGGTGACGGCCTGGCAACGCTCCATGAGCCGGCCGGGGAGGCGGCGGCCGCCTTTCAGCAACTCTACACCCGGCTGCGCCTGGCCGGGGCCGGACCGCCGGAGCGGCCCGTCCTGGCCGTGGCCGGCATCGGCCGGGAGGGTCTGCCTCCGGCCCTGCTCTCCAACCTGGGGGTGGCCATCGCCCAGGAAGGCGGCCCGGTATGGCTTCTGGATGCGGACCTGGCCCATCCGGGCCTCCATAAACCGTTCGGCCTGCCCCTCTCCCCGGGCCTGGCGGACCTGGCCCTCCGGGAAGTTCCGGCCCGCCAGGAGACGGCCCAGGCCGGCCTGTACCTCACTCCGGCCGGGGAGTCCCCCTCTCCGGCCGCCCGGTCGCTGGCCCTGCGCCGCCTGGCCGGGATGCTGCCGGAGATGGGCCGGACGGCCGGCTTCCTCCTGGTGCGGCTGCCGGACCCTGCCGAAGCGCCCGAGGGGCTGCTCGTGGCCGAGGCGGCGGGGACCGTGCTCCTGGTGGCGCGGTCCGGCCAGGCCCGCCTGCGGAAGGTGCGCCGGGCTCTGGAGGCCCTGGCCGGCCGGGCCCGAATCCTGGGATTGGCCCTGGTCAAGGACCGCTAAGGTCTGACGAGGAGGATATATGAAAGGCGTCTCTCTGGAAGCCCTGGAACTCCATCGCCGGGCGGTCATCTGCGATGCCCATTGCGATACCCTCCTGAGGCTGGAACGCCAGGAGGGCTCGCTGGGCGAACGTTCCGCCGCCGGCCACGTGGACCTCCCCCGCCTGTTGGAAGGCGGGGTGACCGCTCAGGTCTTTGCCCTCTTTGTGGAAGATGTTTACCTGCCGGCCCAGGCCCTCCGGCGAACCCTCCAACTCCTGGACCGCTTCTACCGGGAACTGGCGGCGAACCCGGAGCGGATGCTCCTGGCCACCTGCGCCGCCGACATCCGCCGGGCCAGGGAGGAGGGGAAAGTGGCCGCCATCCTGGGCCTGGAGGGAGGGGAAGCCCTGGACGGCACGGTGGCCACCCTGCGCATCTACCACCGGCTGGGAGTGCGCCTGCTCACCCTCACCTGGAATCGCCGCAACGCCCTGGCCGACGGCTTGGACGAGGCCCACACCGACGGCGGCCTGACCCGCCTGGGCGTGGAGGTGGTGAAAGAGATGAACCGCCTGGGGATGCTCGTCGACCTGGCCCACCTGAGCCCGGCCGGCCTGGCCGACGTGCTCCGGGTGACCACTTCCCCGGTGATCGTCTCCCACGCCAACGCCCAGGCCCTCTGCAGCCATCCGCGCAACCTGAGCGACGAGCAACTCCGCGCCGTCGCCCTGACCGGCGGCCTGGTCTGCGCGACCTTTGTCCCCCGCTTTATCGCCCCCCAGAACGCCACACTGGAGCATCTCCTGGAACATATCGTCCACATGGTGCGGGTGGCCGGGGAGGACCACGTCGGCCTGGGAAGCGACCACGACGGCTTCAACCCCCAGGAGACCCTCGCCGACCTGCCCGATGTATCCTACCTGCCCCGGTTGACCGACGGCCTGCTCCGGCGGGGACTCTCCGAACGGGTGGTGGAGAAGGTGTTGGGGGGAAACTTCCTGCGGGTGTTTGAGGAGGTGGTGGGGTAAAGGTTCTTCCTGGTGCAGGTGTCTATCGCTTCCAGAAGGATGGCCTTTGCCGGGTGGTGAACGACCTGCCCGATTCTCCGTGGACTCTGGGGTAAACCCTGCCTCCCGGCATCTTCAAGGCGGGTATGGGAAAATCGTTTTTGGTGATCGGGAGTCCCGGCCCTTCTGGCCGCCTGGAAACACCCGAGATGGAGGAGGAACGATGAGAAAGGGGCTGATTCTGGAGAATGGACGCATCTATACCCTGAATCCGGAACTGCCGTTGGCCGAGGCGGTGGTGGTGCAGGGAAGCCGCATCGCCTACGTCGGAAGGACGGCCGATGTGCGCGCCTGGGCCGGGCACGGCGGCTGGGAGGTGGTGGACCTGCAGGGCCGTACCGTGTTGCCCGGCCTGACCGACGCCCATGTGCACTTTGCCGGCTATGCCCTGGCCCGTACCCGGCTGAACCTGAGCGGCATCCGTAGCCTGGAGGAGGCATTGGCCCTGGTGGTCCGCTGGGCCGAGCGTACTCCAGAGGGGACGTGGATTCAGGGAGGCGGCTGGAACCACAACCTCTGGGGCGGGCGATGGCCCACCCGTCAGGACCTCGATGCCGTCGCCCCCCGCCATCCGGTGGCCCTCCAGCGCGTGGACGGCCACTCCCTCTGGGTCAACACGATGGCGCTGCGTCTGGCCGGAATCGAGCCGGGGACCCACGCCCCGCTGGGCGGGGAGATTGTGGTGGACGAGGAAGGGCAGCCGACCGGCATCCTCAAGGAACGCGCCGCCGAACTCGTGTTGGAGCACATCGGCCGGCCGGACGCTGCCGAACGCCAGCGTCTCCTCAACGAGGCCTTCTCCGAGGCCCACGCCTTGGGCATCACCGGAGTGCACGCCCCCGAGGAGGCCGAATCCTTCAGCGATTACCAGGCGCTCTATGCCCGACGCTCTCTCCGCCTGCGCGTCCTGGCCCATATTCCCCAAAACCGCCTGGAGGAGGCCATCGCCCTGGGCATCCGCTCCGGCTTCGGCGATGCCCGGCTGCGGGTGGGGGCGCTCAAAATCTTTGCCGACGGCAGCCTGGGCTCCAAGACGGCCTCCCTCCTCCAGGACTATGAGGATGAGCCGGGCTACCGGGGGCTGCCGACGATTCTCCCCCATGAACTGAACCACTGGGTGGACCGGGCGGCCCAGGCCGGCATCTCGGTGGCCATCCACGCCATCGGCGACCGGGCCGTCCGGCTGGCCCTGGATGCGATCGAGCGGGCCCAGAGCAAGGCCGGCCGGCCGACCGTCCCCCACCGCATCGAACATGCCCAACTCCTCCACCCCCAGGACATCCCCCGTTTCGGGGAACTCGGGGTGGTGGCCTCGATGCAGCCGATTCATTGCACCTCCGACATGCCGGTGGCCCGCCGGCTATGGGGGGAACGTTGCCGTTATGCCTATGCCTGGCGTAGCCTCCTCAACGCCGGCGCCGTCCTGGCCTTTGGCTCCGATACGCCGGTCGAGCCGATGGACCCCTGGGCCGGCCTCCATGCGGCCGTCACCCGGGAGCGCCCCGACGGCACCCCGGCGGGCGGCTGGTATCCCGAGGAGCGCCTGACCATCGAGGAGGCGGTGCGGGCCTATACCATCGGGCCGGCCATCGCCGCCGGCGAACTCCACCTCAAAGGCACCATCGAGGAGGGCAAGGTCGGCGACCTGATCGTCCTGGACCGGGACATCTTCCGGATTCCCCCCCAGGAAATCCTGGGCACCCGGGTGGAGATGACCATCATCGGAGGGGAAGTGGTGCACGCCGGCCGTGATATGACCTGAGAATACAGATTACAAGATAGGACAAAACTATTGACAAATCGCCCCCGATGTGCTATCATGGGAGCAGTCCTTGGAGTTCTGGGGAGGAGACGAGATGGAGAACGGCAAGCGTGCGTTTTCGGAAGAGGCCGGCAACTGGCTGAAGGGGACGCTGGTGCGGGCTTATACCGCCCAATGGGAGCATTTCCTGGAACTGCATGCCCGTCGGGGCGGGGGCCTGCCCCAGGGTGGACCGGGGAAAAAGCGGCCTGTGGCCCCAGAAACGGCCGCTGTCCCGCCCGGGGAGGGGACTACTCCCCTTCTCCCGGACCGCTGACCGCCGGACGATTTACGAGCGGCGCGACGGTCGATTTGCCTTACGCTCTTTCCCTGAATATAATGGGGATAGAGGTGGGCATGATCGAGGTAGAAGTTCGCCTCTATGCCAGTCTGCGGCGCTACCGGCCGGCCGCCCCGCCCGGCGAGGGCGAGAGGGTGCTCCTGCCGGCCGGCAGCACCGTCCTGGACCTCCTGGCCGGCCTGGGGATTCCCTCCGCCGAGGTGCAGACCGTCTTTGTCAACCGGCGGGCCATCGCCCGAGAGGCCGTCCTGCAGGACGGAGACCGGGTGGACCTCTTCCCGGCCGTGGCCGGCGGGTAAGGGGAAAGGCGATGGAGGCATGGCTTCAGGAATTGCGCCGAAAGGTCCGGATGCTCCCCGGCCCCGGCGGTGAGGAGGTGCCCACCCTCCCGCCGGAGGTCCTGGCGGAGGCGGCCCGGCGGTCCGGCCGGCCGCTGCGAGAGGTCGAAGTGCGGGCGCTGGAGGAAGGGCTGCTCCCCGAACGCTACCTGCGGAACCTGGGACTCTTCGGCTGGGAGGGGCAGCGCCGACTGCTGGAAGGATGCGTGGCCGTGGTCGGCTGCGGGGGACTGGGCGGCCACGTGATCGAGGGGCTGGCCCGCAGCGGGGTCGGCCGGCTGATCGTCGTGGACGGGGACCGCTTCGTCCCCCACAACCTGAACCGGCAGACCCTCGGCACGCTGGACGGGCTGGGCCGGCCCAAGGCCGAGGTGGCCGCCGAACGGGTGGCCCGGGTGAACCCGGCCGTGGAGGTGACGGTCCGGGCCGTCGTGGCCACGGCGGAGAACCTGCCCGACCTGCTGGACGGCGCCGACGTCGTTGTGGATGCCCTGGATACGCCCCGTGACCGCCTGATGCTCCAGGCAGCCGCCGCCCGACTGGGCCGGCCCCTGGTCCACGGAGCCATCGCCGGCTTCATCGGCCAGGTCTCGACCGTCTTCCCCGGCGAGGAGACCCTTTCCCTCCTCTACGGGGGTGGGACGGTGCCGGCCCATGGAGCCGAATTCTTCCTGGGCACGCCGGCCCCCACGCCGGCGCTGGTGGCCGCCTTCCAGGTGGCCGAGGTGCTCAAGATTCTCCTGGGGCGGGGCGAATTGCTGCGCCGTCGCCTCCTCTACATCGACCTGGAGGCGGGAACGGTGGAAACCTTCCCCCTGGATGCCGGAGATGGGCCGGGTTCTGACCACCCTTCAGCGCCGGGAAGAAATCCAGGAGGCCCTTGAGGGGCTGGCCCGGGCGCGCACGGAGAAAGAGAGCCGGGCCTTCCTGAGCGCCCTGGAAGGGCACGGCCTGGCCGTCCTGCCCATCGCCCTGAGCCATCTGGACACGCCGGACCCCTGGATGGTGCGCGCCCTGGGGCGCGCCCTGGCCCAGATTTCGGAACGCCCGGTGGTGGTGGAGGCGTTGCGGCGGGCCATCCTGGCCCCGGAAAGTTCGGACCGCCGGCGCATCGTGGCCCTGGTCCTCCTGGACCAGTTCCTGGGGGAACCGGTGGACGAGGCCCTCCTCAACGCCCTGGGCAACCCCGCCGCCGTGGCCGTCCGGGCCCTCCTGGAGGACAGGCCCCAGGACGAGCCGGCCCGACTGGACTATTTTTCGATCCTCCATGCCCAACCCCCTTCCGAAATCCTCCATGCCATCGGGGCCTTTCGGGAAGCGGCTACCCCGCCGGCCGTCGAGGCCCTGCGATTCCTGGCCCTGGACGAGCGGGAAAGCATCGCCCGGCCGGCACTGGAAGCGTTGGGGCGAATCCGCCGGCCGGAGGCCCTGCAGGCCCTGCAGACCATCCGGCCCAACGTGCCCTCCTCCCGCCAGGCTCTGGTCGAACGGATGCGGCGCAAACTCCTCCTGGCCGGCCTTCCCGACCGTCCCCTCCCACCCCCGCCGCCGGAGGAGCGCGTCCTGGTGAGCCCGCCGGATGGGAGTGGCCACCGTCTGCTCCTTTTCCTCCCCAGGGACGGCCCGCGCGTCCTGCACCTTTTCCTGAGCGACGAGCGGGGCATCGAGGGGGGGTATGAGATGGCCTACCGGCCGGGCGAACTGCCCCCGGCCGGCCCCAGAGGAAGCGTTTATCCCGCCCCCCATCCCTGGGCCGGCCTCTACCTCCTGGAATCCTCCTGGGCCTACGCCCAACACCTGTTGCGCCAGGCCCTGGCCGGCAACGAGGCCCTGGGCCTGCCCCTTCCCCTGGAGTACCGCTTCTTCTGCGGACGCATCTGGGGCTATGCGGAGGAAGAGGAGCCGCCGGCCCTGCCCCACCTTCCGGGCATCCTCTCCTACGAGGCCGTCTCCCTCTTCCTGGCCCATCCGTACCTGGCCTCCTGGTTCCTGGAAGGCGAAAAGGTGGAGGCCGTGGCCCAGAGGCTGCTCCAGGCGGCCTCCTCCCGGCCCAGGGAGGAGCAGGAAGCCCTGGCCGTGGTCGCCCTGGTGCAGAGCGAATTCTCCCCGGAGGTCTGCCTCCGCTACGCCCGCCGGCTGCGGGATATGGCCGGCTGGCTGGTGCGGGCGCAGGAGGGCGTGCTGGCAGCCATCGCCACGGCGGCGGCGGAGGAGATGGCCCGGGTGCCGCCGCTGCGCAGCGCCTTTGCCCTGCTTCTGGCCCAAAAGGGGCTGCTTCTGGCGCTGGGAAAAGGGAACCGGGCCGAACGGTAGGAGCACGATGCGCCGGGCGATTTTCCGCATGGGACAAGGAGTATGCCGGCTCTGCGGCCGGGCCCGGCCGCCGGTGGCCGCCTTCCTGGGGGTCTGCGGGGACTGTCTGCGGGAACGGCCGGCGGAGGCGCTTCCGCTGGCTCTGGCCGCCCACGCCCGGGCCCGGCGGGAATTCGGCCTGCCGGAGCGCCCCCCGGATACCCCCGGGGGTATTTCCTGCGGCCTCTGCCTGCATGGTTGCCGGCTGGGCGAGGGAGAACGGGGCTACTGCGGCCTGCGGGAAAACCGGAACGGCCGGCTTCTGCACCACGCCGGCACCCCGAAGGGGGGCCTGCTCCACTGGTACGATGACCCCCTGCCGACGAACTGCGTCGCCGACTGGGTCTGCCCGGCCCGCCATCGGCACGGCCGGGTGAACCTGGCCGTCTTCTACGGGGCCTGCACCTTCGACTGCCTGGGTTGCCAGAACTGGCACTATCGCCACCTGCGCCCGCCGGCCGACCTCCTCAGCGCGGAGGAACTGGCCGCGGCGGCCCATGCCCGCACCGAGTGCATCTGCTACTTCGGCGGCGACCCCTCCCCGCAGATGCCCCACGCCCTGGCCGCCGCCCACATCCTGGCCCGGCGCGGCCTGCGCATCTGCTGGGAGACCAACGGCACGATGGCCCCCCAACTCCTGGACCGGGCGGTGCAACTTTCGCTGGAGAGCGGGGGCATCGTCAAGTTCGACCTGAAGGCCTGGAGCGAACCGCTGCACCTGGCCCTGACCGGGGCTACCAACCGGCGCACGCTGGAGAACTTTGCCCGGGCGGCCCGCAGGGTGGCCGAACGGCCGGAGCCGCCGCTGGTGGTGGTAGCGACCCTCCTGGTCCCCGGCTACGTGGACGCGGAGGAGGTGGGGGCGCTGGCCCGTTATATCGCCTCCTTCAGCCCGGACATCCCCTACGCCCTGCTGGCCTTTGGGCCGGCCTTCTTCCTGGGCGACCTGCCGACCACCTCCCTCCGGCATGCCGAATCCTGCCTGGAGGCCGCCCGGGCGGCCGGGTTGCGCAACGTGCGCCTGGGCAACCGCCACCTTTTGGGGCCGGAGTACTGATTCTGCCTGTCGGCCGGCCCTTGGGGTATCATGAGGCCATGCGCACACTACACGAAGTCCTGAAGAATACGCCAACCGTTTTCCTGCGGGAGATGGCCCGCTTCTGGAAGGTGCCGGAGGCGGAGCGGGCCGGCCGGCCCCGCCTCATCGCCGGCCTTCTGGAACAGATGAGCCGGGCCGAAGCCGTCCGGGAGGCCCTGGAGCGGCTGGAAGAACCCGAACGGGAGGTCCTCCATGCCGTCTTGGAGGCCGGCGGCCGCGTCCGCGCCGCCGTGCTGACCCACCGCTACGGCCCCCTCCGTCCCCCCGGCCTGGCCCCCTCTGACCCCCAGGCCCTCAACCCCACCGAGCGCCTCCATCGCCGGGGACTGCTCTTCCGCACCCTGGCCGCCTGGGAAGACTATGCCGGCCTGACCTTTTTCATCCCCCCGGAACTCCTCCCCCTCCTGCCGGCCGTCCCCCGCCCCCGGCCGGCCGAACTCCTCCAGACGCTTCCTCCGGAGACGGTCCAGGCCGCCCCGGCCGACCTGCGCCTCCACCACGACCTGGCCGGCCTCCTGGCCTTTTTCCGGCGGGAGGACTATGGCCCGCCGGAGGAGGAGGTCTGGCCGAAGGAGGTCGGAGATATCCTGGCGAAGGTGCTCTCTCCAGGCCCGGGGGGGTCGGGCGCTTCACGAAGCGCCTCTGCTTACGCCGCCTTTGTCTTTCACCTGGCCCGGCAGGCCGGCCTGCTGGACGCCGACCGGGAGGGCTGGCTTCGCCCCACGGCCGAGGGGCTGGAATGGCTGCGCCTGCCCCCCTTTGTCCGGGCGCAGGTCCTCTTCCAGGCCTGGAGGGAGGCGACCTGGGATGAGGTTTCGGCCATCCCCGAACTGGAGCGCCTGGGCCCGGCCGACCCCTCCGCCCCCCGGGGGCAGGTGCTGAAGGCTCTGGCCTCCCTGGAGGCGGAGTGCTGGTATGCCCTGCCGGACTGGCTGCGTTTCATCGAATCCCGCGCCCCCGACTTCCTCCGGCCGGAAGGGTCCGCCGGCCGGCTGCGCCTGCGTTCGGGCCGGCCTCTTCCCACGGGGCGGGAGGGCTGGAGGGAAGTCGAGGGGCGCTACCTGACTTTCCTGGTGGAGGGGCCGCTATATTGGCTGGGGCTGGTGGACCTGGGCCGGGGCCCGTCCGGCGAGGAGGTCTTCCGCATCAATGCTCTTGGGAAAGCGCTCCTGCACCCGGAGGCCGGCCGGCCGCGCCTAGAGGAGGAGCCGGCCGCCGTGGAGGGCACCTTCGAGGTCTGGGTGACGCCGGAGGCCTCGCCCTATCTCGTCTTCGTCCTGGAGGAATACGCCGAACGGGTGCGCGGCGAGGCCGCGGGCGGGCCGGAAATCCGCACCTACCGCCTGACCCGGCCGGCCCTTCACCGCGCCCTGGAACGCGGCGCCGGAGTGGAGCGCCTCCTGGAGGCCCTGGAAGGCTACGGCCGGGGGGAGTTGCCCCAAAATGTGGCCTATACCCTGCAGGAGTGGGCCTCGGCCTATGGGAAACTCCGCCTGCGCCGGCCTCTCCTCCTCACCGCCGCCGGGGCCGCCCTGCTGGAGGAGGTCCTGGCCGACCCGGCCATCCGCGCCGCCTGCGGGGAACGCCTCTCCCCCACCGCCGTCGAGGTTTCGGAGGAGCAGGCCGCCGTCCTGCTGGAGGCACTGGGCCGGCGGGGATACCTGCCCCAGGTCGAGGAGGGCCTCCTGCCCCGGGGGGAGCGGTTCCCCCTGGCCCTCGATTCCCGGCAGCGAATCGACCTGCTGGCCCTCCTGTGGGCCTGGGAGGAGGAGCGGGGAGGGCTGCCCCCCAGTCTGGAAGTCCTTTCCCGCGCCCTGGCCCGCACCCTCTCCCCGGCCGAACTGGCCCGCGCCCGCCGGAAGAAAGGGCGCCGGCCGGAGGGGTAGGAGAAAGGCCGGCGGCCGCTGACTCTGGCAGGCATGATTCTGTGGTATCAGGGCAGCGGCGGATAACTGATCACCGGGGCATCCTTGGAACCACGAAGGATACAAAGGACGCAAAGGATTCTTTGAGGACGCGGCAGGGGCACACGGCCGTGTGTCCCTGCTTTGTGCCCTGTGGGGCAGGTAGTCATGGGAGGTGAATCATGGACGATAATCCATCGGCCCAGAGCGCCGGCCGGGGGTGCGTCGGCTACGGGCGGGGTCGACGGAAGTCGCCCTCCCCTTGACGGCCGGCCTGCGCCGGCCGGGGGTGCGTCGGCTACGGGCGGGGTCGACGGAAGTCGCCCTCCCCTTGATGGCCGGCCTGCGCCGGCCGGGGGGGTATCGGCGCCGGCCTGCGCCGGCCGGGGGGCGGGGGGCGGGTGCCCACCCCGGGGCGGGCGGCCGGCCCCACCCCCCCGGGGGGGGGC
>Ga0078972_1003509_pt1 | contig 46685 bp, 30 predicted proteins | sample YelNatPaOPGAMG01_FD_67568 | JGI IMG/M metagenome (GOLD analysis project Ga0078972, IMG submission 67568) | Hot spring thermophilic microbial communities from Obsidian Pool, Yellowstone National Park, USA - OP-RAMG-01 (SPADES assembly) (version 2) | ecosystem: Environmental > Aquatic > Thermal... | reverse complement strand
TATCGGATGTTAAGTTGAAGGTATATGACATACTTGGTCGAGAGGTAGTGGTATTGGCAGATGGCGTAAAGGAAGCGGGATATTACACGGTAGAATTTGACGGTTCGAAGTTATCCAGTGGTATGTATTTGATGCGGTTTGTAGCTCAACCTTTAAGTGGAGGAAGTCCGTATGTGCAAGTAAGGAAGATGTTGTTGACGAAGTGATGGCATTCTTTATCAGGTAAGGTAGTGTTATTTCAGCAGGGACGTTCAAACAAACGTCCCTGTTGTTTTAAGTAGAGAATCTTCTGTTTTTTCGTTTTTAGTAAATATTAATCGGATAATCGTCTATTGCCGTGTAATGCAATGACTTTGGAACTGCCCATTTATGCTAAATCCGGTTTTACTTATAGGTTTTTACCTTTTTGGGATATCCGAAAGATCTTTTATTTTAATCATTGCGAGAGGTCCCAAGGGAATGACAAAGCAATTTCTTAAATATGTTTAAAATAATGAGATTGCTTCTCCGCCTGCGGCGGATCGAAATAACAATCAAGGTTTGAAATTCAGAAGTCTCTTTTTGGTATCTAGGCTGAGATATAATTAAAGCCTGTTTGAATTCTTGACATTTCTTAAAAGTTTGATTATCCTATTTTTTATTAAAAAAAATGATGTGCTTTTGTTTGAAAATAGTTAGCTTTGTTGATGGTGCATATGTGGTATTTTTGCACGTATAAAATCATAGATGAAAATGTTTATTTAATTGCAAAATTAAACTTAAATAAAAGGAGATAAAAATGCCGCGTAAATTTATGCTTGATGAACAGGAAATTCCAACTCACTATTATAATATTCTGGCTGACTTAAAAACGCCTCTGGATCCGCCAATGCATCCAGCAACGAACCAGCCCATAAGTCCGCAAGATTTAGCTGCAATTTTCCCGATGGAGCTTATTAAGCAGGAAGTCAGTAACGAGAGGTATATTGAAATACCTGAAGAAGTGCGTGGTATATATGCTCTTTACAGGCCAACACCTTTATATCGTGCTTTAAACTTGGAAAAGGCGCTTGATACACCTGCCCAGATTTACTATAAATATGAAGGAGTCAGTCCCGCGGGCAGTCACAAGTTGAATACTGCACTTGCTCAGGCGTACTACAATAAGCAAGCAGGCATAAAGAGACTAACAACTGAAACTGGCGCTGGCCAGTGGGGCAGTGCGCTTGCATTAGCATGCAAAATGTTCGGATTACAATGCAAGGTATATATGGTGAAAATTAGCTATGAACAAAAACCATATCGCAAATCGATGATTCAGACCTGGGGTGCGGAGGTGGTTCCAAGCCCGAGCAAGGATACTAAAGCAGGCAGAGATGCTCTTGCCCGTGACCCAAATTCTAATGGTAGCTTGGGACTTGCAATAAGCGAAGCAGTTGAAGATGCGGCGAGTCGTGAAGATACAAATTATTCATTAGGTAGTGTATTGAACCATGTCCTTTTGCATCAGACGGTCATAGGACTAGAGGCTAAAAAACAAATGGAGAAGGCAGGTGCATATCCTGACATTGTAATTGGTTGTGTAGGTGGCGGCTCAAATTTTGGCGGAATTGTACTTCCGTTTATACAGGATAAATTAAATGGAAAAAAATTGAGAGCAATCGCAGTTGAACCTAAATCATGCCCATCAATAACTAAGGGTGAATATAGATATGATTATGGCGATGTTGCGAAATTGACTCCACTTTTAAAAATGTATACATTAGGAAATGAATTCATGCCACCTGCTATTCATGCTGGCGGTCTGCGATATCATGGCATGGCTCCAATTATAAGCAAATTATGCAAAGAGCAATACATTGAAGCGCAAGCCTACGACCAGGTAGAAGTTTTTGATGCTGGTGTACTGTTTGCTCGAACAGAAGGTATCATACCCGCTCCGGAATCTTCACATGCCATTAAGTCTGCAATAGAGGAGGCAAGGAAAGCGAAGGAAGAGGGAACCAAGAAGGTAATTTTGTTCAATCTGAGTGGGCACGGTCATTTTGATATGAGTGCCTATGATGCATATTTCGCTGGGAAACTTGGAAACAGCAATAATAAATAAAGGAGAAGAGAGGAAACTATGAAATCTATGTCGTTAGATGAACTTTGTATAAATACTATTAGAACACTTTCAATAGATGCGGTACAGAAAGCTAAATCCGGTCATCCAGGAATGCCTATGGGTATGGCTTCCGTAGCTTATGTACTCTGGACAAAACATCTTAAGCACAATCCATCGAACTCAAAATGGTTTAACCGGGATAGATTCATCCTTTCGGGTGGACACGGATCAATGTTGCTATATAGCCTGCTTTACTTAACGGGATATGATATTTCATTGGATGATCTTAAGAATTTTAGGCAACTTGGCAGTAAAACTCCGGGTCATCCCGAATTTGGTCATACCGATGGTGTGGAGGTAACAACAGGTCCGTTAGGACAGGGTTTTTCAAATGGAGTTGGAATGGCGATCGCTCAAAAATATCTAGCCACTAGATATAATAAACCTGGTTTTAACATTATTGATTTTAAAATCTACGCAACGTTAGGCGATGGCGATCTAATGGAAGGAGTAAGTGCTGAGTCTGCTTCGCTTGCAGGACATCTTAAACTTAACAATCTAATTTATATTTACGATGATAATAAAATTAGTATAGATGGACCTACGGATTTGGCTTTCACCGAAGATAGAGCCAAACGATTTGAAGCTTATGGCTGGAATGTTATAAAAGTAGATGATGGTAACAATCTGAAGGAAGTGGATGAGGCAATAAACAAAGCTAAACAGGAAGAAAACCGCCCTACTATTATAATGGTAAGAACGCACATTGGTTATGGTAGTCCAAACAAACAGGACACAGCTGAAGCACACGGTGCGCCTTTAGGTGAAGAAGAAGTGAAACTAACGAAGATAAGTTATGGATGGGATCCGGAAAAACAATTTTTTGTACCAGAAGAGGTATTAAAACATTTTCGGAAAGCAATAGAAGTCGGCAAAGAAGCTGAGCAAGAGTGGAATAATAAATTTGCTGAATATAAGCGGGAATATCCAGAGCTTGCAGAAGAATTAGAAAATTTAATAAAAGGAAATTACGGAGACGCATGGAAAAAGGCTCTTCCAACCTTCACAGATGCTATGGCAACGCGTGAAGCATCAGGTAAAGTATTGAATGCAATAGTACCTCATTTACCAACAATGCTTGGCGGTTCTGCAGATTTAACTCCATCTAATAATACCTACGTTAAAGGTATGGGAGATTTTCAAGCAGGCAACTATGCAGGAAGGTATATTCGATATGGTGTGCGCGAACATGCAATGGGTGCGATTATGAATGGACTGGCAAGAATTGATGGAATAATACCTTATGGTGGTACATTCTTTGTCTTTTCCGATTATATGCGACCTGCAATTCGTTTAGCCTGTATGATGCGAGTAAAGGTAATATATGTTTTTACTCATGATAGTATTGGAGTAGGGGAAGATGGTCCCACGCATGAGCCCGTTGAACAGTTTGCAGCACTTAGGTGTATTCCTAATATGCTTACTATTCGTCCGATGGATGCTAATGAAACGGTTGTGGCATGGAAAGTTGCAATTGAGCATAAAGGTGGACCGGTTGCTCTTCTACTTACGCGTCAAAAATTACCTACCGTAGATCGGACAAAATATGCTTCAGCTGAGAATCTGGTAAAAGGTGCCTACATTTTAATAGAAAACTCCTCAAATCCAGATATAATTTTGATTGGAACAGGCTCAGAGGTGCATGTTGCTCTTGAAGCTTATGAACAATTGATTAAAGAAGGAATAAAAGTTAGAGTCGTAAGTATGCCCTCATGGGAGTTATTTGAACGGCAATCTAAAGAGTATAAAGATATGGTATTACCTCCATCGGTGAAAAGAAGAATTGCAATTGAAGCCGGTGTGAAAATGGGATGGGAAAAATATGTTGGAGACCATGGTAGAATAATAGGATTAGACCAGTTCGGCACATCAGCTCCAGTAACTGTTATATTCAAGCATTTTGGAATTACCTCGGAAAATGTAATATCCCATGCAAAAGAGCTGTTGAGCTCATAGGAAAAATTAAAGATTGCTGTTTTAAAGATTCGAAAGGGCGTCCCGTGTGGTGATGCCCTTTTTCATTTTCTGCACAATTATATTATACATAAAATGCTTGGAAGACCGGATATAAAGAATTTCTTGAATCGAAACAATCTGTATTACACTACACACTTCCTTTGTTAATAGCAGATTGATTCGCAAAGAGTGCTTGCAATAAAATAAGGCCTGCTTGTTTTGGCAAGTGAGCGTGTTGACATTAATATTTGATGACCACAAGAATTTAATGGATTTAAGTGTTGTTAGAAGATATCTTCTTCTTATTCAATTCTTTCTATTCTTTTTTCTATTTTTGCAGATATTTCTTTTTGTTCACGCATTTTCTTTTCAACTACAGAGAATAGAGTAGTCTCAAGGTAAGTTAAATTAGCAATCTCTATTCCAAGGTATCTTTTTGATTCCTGTATCAAGTAATCGTTTGCAGTGCAGGTATAAGTTCTATTCTCATCGAGTGGAGCGCCATTGACAAGAAATTCCACATAATCGATTTGTTTATGGAGTTTTTTGTACTTACAAAAAATTCCGGAAATATGGATAGGAGGATGATTAGAAATATAATATTCCATAATTTCTCTTATTTGTTTTCCGGTTAACTCAAATTTTGCCAGTATATTGTGGAATGGTAGGACTTCGAACAGATTCATTTTAGTTACCGGCCCTGCAGGCAAATTTTTGCGAATTCCGTGACTGTTCATAAAAGCTACATCAGCATTTACAGCTTCGCGTTGTGCATCGGCAATGAAATTTCCAACATTACTTTCACCGTGTTTTCGTTGCCAGCTTGTTTTTAATGTACATATGACTTCACCATAGTCTTTTTCAATGGCAGAGCCAAGAGAATCTACAAATCCAGCTATAAGTGACTTATGACTAGGATTATACCACAATGGTAGAATTTCAGATCTGAATTTGATTATGGTTTTTTTATCAAACTGAATATCTAGAATTCCAAGATATTCGCAATTTTTTCCAGCCTGTACTATTATTACACCATTTATTACTTTAGGCTTCTTTAATCTTGTATGCGAATGTCCACCTATGATAATATTCAAGCCGTTAACTCTTGTTGCCAGTATTGAGTCGTTATAGAATCCTTGATGTGTAAGTGCAACTATTAAGTCTACATGCTGATTTATAGAATCAATCCACCTCTGCAAAATTGATGCTGGTTCATAGATAGCAATTCCAGAAGTATTCCGTTTATTAACCAATTGATGAAACTCAATGGTCATCAGTCCAATTACTGCAATTCGTGTATTGTGTCGCTGAAAGATTTTGAACGGAATGATAAGACTGTCGAGTTCGAGTTCTATAGTGTCTTTCAGATTTGCACAGAGTGCAGGGAATTTAGCTATTTTGATCAAGTTTATCAGGTTACGTTTTGATATATCAAAATCATGATTGCCGAGTGTGCAGGCATCGTAACCAATTAAATTCATCATTTCGAAGAGTGCACCTCCCTTAGCATGCTTGAATTCATATTCCGTAATAGGAGTGCCTGTCATTATATCACCCGCATCAAAAAGGAATACTTGCTTCCTGATTTTTCGTATGCTGTCTACGGCGAAACAAAGCTCATTAAAGCCACCAATTAATCTGTCTTTATTTACTTTTTGCCATGAGGGATTATGCGGGAGAAAATTAGCATGAATGTCGTTTGTATATAATATTGTTATAGATTTTTGCCTGGCTGCAACAAGAAACGATGAGATTAATAATAGCGAAATTATAGTATTAAATCTGTTTATTATGTTTCTATTCATCGAATTAGAATATTGAAAAATTATGAAATAAATTCAATCGGAATCTGATTTTCGATATTATCAAAATCAAGCAATGCATTGATAAGAGAAAGCTTTTTGAAGAACTTCAAATCTGAGGGTTTGATTTCATCTTCTATTAATTGTCCTGTGTCTAATAACAACTGCCTTTTTGTACCCTTAAGAAGAGGATAGGCAGGCGTAAGCCAATTTGTTCCGTCGAAAAAGGCAAGATTAGCAAACGAAGCATCAGTTACCCGTCCGTTTTTTACTATGATTATGTCATCAGCTTTGCTTCTGCTCAATAAGCTTTCAATGTTAGACCTATCCAGGTACTTATATTCGTACTCGATAGTATTGTCGACTACAATTTCCAGCGACTTTATTTTCTTTGGTTTATATGCAAGAAATTCAATCTTGTGTATTAATGTTGAATATATGATTCGACATTTATAGATATCGTTATTAGCGAATGACGGAACGACTATGATTTTACTTAGGTCAACAGGTTCTGTTATTCCGAACAATTTTCTTCTGGAGTAATTAAAACGAGTATTATGGTAGTTTATGTTCCTTAATATTCCGTTTTCGATTTTTATTGTTTCAAGCAATAGGGACATATATTTTATCAATTAGTTCCTGATATTCGAGTTCTGGTTTACTCATATAAGTTATTCCTCCTCCACTCTTGTATAGGAGTTGCCCATTTACCCTTTCGATAAAGCGTATCATGACACCTGCTTTTAAGTTTTTCCCGTCAAAGTATCCAAATATTCCAGTATAATAACCCCGGTCGTAGTTTTCTACAGATTTTATTATTTCCACAGTTTTCTTTTTAGGTGCACCCGTTACCGAACCAGCAGGTAAAAGTGTTAGAATAATATCACCAATTCTTTTTCTGTAATCTGGACTAAGAATACCCACAATTTTTGAACTTACCTGAAGCAATTCCTTATTATTTGTTTTAATCAAATCAATATACCTGAATTTTTCGACATGCACATTTTTGGCGACCATGCTAAGATCATTTCTGATTAAATCCACAATTGTGGTGTGTTCTGCAAGTTCTTTTTCGTTTTCCATGATCAATTTCTCTGCATCGGGTATTGAAGCGTCTATTGTACCTTTCATCGGAAATGACAGTATCCTATTTTCTTCAATTATAACAAATATTTCAGGTGAAAAAACTACGAATTCATCTTTGTATAGTAGTTTGAATTTCGCTTTACTTATGTAAAAGATTTCGTTGAGACTGTAATTACATTCTATATAAGTTGGAAATGTAAGATTCAATAAATAAGTGTTTCCGTTATGAATGTGTGTCATTACTTGTTCAAATGCAATTTTGTATGTTTCAAATGGAACAGGATATTTTTTAAGATAGACTTCTTTTTGCTCTACAAAGTTTTTTGGTTTTGCGTTTGAAAATCCCTCAATATCAAATAATACATTGTTTTCAATAGTTTCATCGAGACTCAATATTTCTGGTTTTTTTATATCAAAATCGATAATGAAAAGAAAAGGTATGTGTTCCTGTCCTAATTTATTCATTTTTTTACGAAAAGTTTCTTTCATATTCATTTGAATTGCAGACGTTAATCTTGTAAAAAGGGGTTAAAGTCTTTACAAATAAATAATGATGCTGAGTTTGGGACAGTTTGTTAATTTCAATATGACTAGCATTGAGTTGTTTTTGTTTGCATCATTGCAGCTTTTAACGTATTCTTCATAAGCATTGCAACAGTCATAAGTCCAACGCCGCCGGGTACTGGAGTTATAGCCTTTGCTACTCTAGATGCTGATTCGAAGTGTACATCTCCTACAATTCTATAACCTTTTGGTGAACTGGCATCCTTGATGCGGTTTATGCCGACATCTATAATCACAACGCCTTCCTTGAGCATTTCGCCTGTTATCAATTCTGGTTTGCCGATTGCAGCTATGAGTATGTCGGCGGATTTTATATATGGCAGTAAATCTCTTGCGCCAGTGTGTGCTACTGTAACCACTGCATTTGCTCCAGTTTGTTTCTGTAATAATATGTTAGCGACTGGTTTTCCCACAATATTGCTTCTTCCAACTACTACTACGTGTTTTCCGTCTGGATCATTTCCGCTTCTTATCAGCAATTCCTGGATACCTGCGGGTGTGCATGGTTTTAATGTATCCAGGCCCGCTACAAGTTTGCCGATGTTTATAGGGTGGAAACCGTCTACGTCTTTGCGTGGATCAATAGCTTCTATTATTTTTTGTTCATCTATGTGCTTGGGAAGTGGTAATTGAACAAGTATACCGTGAATTTTAGAGTTATTATTAAATTCATTAATCACAGCTAGAAGTTTTTCTTCAGTAGTATTCGCGGGTAACCTTTCTGTTATTGAGAAGAAGCCCATTTCTTCACATGCTTTCCCTTTTGAGCGAACATAAGATTGGGATGCTGGATCATCACCTACTAATATTACAGCTAATCCGGGTGTAACGTTTTTTGTTTCTTTCAATCTCTTTGCGATTTCTTTTACTTCTTTTTTAATTTCTTCCGATATTTTTTTTCCGTCAATTATTTGTGCCATAAAGCTTCTCCTTTAAAAAACTTACTGAAAGGTAGGGAAAATTACTTGTTCTATTTTTCTGGCTTTTCCTGTTTCTGCATCTATCTGAATATAAACTGCGCACATTCTAACATCGTGTTGTGCTATTTCAAACTTGTAGGGGACCTGGAAAAGAAATCGTTTTATAGCTATTTCCTTTTTCATTCCTATTACAGAATCGAATGGTCCAGTCATTCCAACGTCGGTTATGTATGCAGTACCGCTGGGCAATATCCGTGCGTCAGAAGTTGGAATATGTGTATGGGTTCCAATAACTGCACTTACTCTTCCGTCTAAATGCCATGCTAGAGCCATTTTTTCGGCTGTCGCTTCGGCATGCATATCTACCAGAATTACTTTTGTTTCTTCTTTTATTTTTGATATAGCCCAGTCAGCAGATTTAAACGGGTCATCGATTGTTTGCATAAAGGTTCTGCCCTGTAAATTTACAATTCCAACTTTTCCTTTTTCCTTTAAATCGAAAATAAGATAACCTTTGCCAGGATTTTCCTTTGGGTAATTTAGTGGCCTTAACACATTTGGCATTTTGGCGAGCATACTGCGAGAATCCCATCGATCCCATAAGTGGTTGCCAGTTGTGATTACGTGAATTCCTAAATCGAATAACGCTTTTGCATCTTTTTCGTCGATGCCTTTGCCTTCTGTAGCGTTTTCTCCGTTTGCTATAATGAAATCCAGTTCGTATTTCTGTATGTATTGCTTTAAAAGATTAGAAATGAGATTTATTCCCTGCTTTCCGTTTATGTCACCTATAAAGAAAATGTTTATTTGTTTGTTCAATATGATTTACCTCTTAGAGTTTTTATAAAAATCAATTTAATATAACAAAATAAGTTTAAAGTTGTATATGAATCGGGACATCATTGAAAAATGGATATTCTCAGATCGGGAATAAAGGCTTAGGAAAGTATTTATTACAATGAATGCTTGTTCTGGTAATAGTTAACAAGAGGTTGATGGAAAAAGGAATGAATTTGAAGGGATTGCAGAAAGGGTTTTAAAAACCAGAGTTGAAACATCGTTTGAAGAAAAATGGATAGGATGCACAAAGAGAGTTTTTAATTAAGGTAAGCAATAATTGCACATGCAAGTTACGATATATCGAAAATCAACTGTAGGGTTATGAAAAGAATTGAAGTGATTAGAATCAGCTTGTGGGCAAATTATTCCGAAAGGTGGAAATATATATTTCTTTTTGTAAGAATGATGGTTATAGAATTTATAAAAAATCCCATCTTTCAAGGAGTAGAAAGATGGGATTTTTTAATTTTCGAATCTGATTAAGTATCAGAAAGAATAACCTATGTTCATGCTTATAACATGTTGATTGGCTTTATATGTTCCTGCATAGGGAAACTGAACACCTTTAGCTTCTCTTTCCATGAACCAAACAAACATGTATGCAACGTCAACTGATAAGTTATTCCCGATTTTACGGCTAACACCTATTGAGCCGCCTAATCTGTCTCCATCCGGGAGCATAAGCTGAGTTTTGCTAGGAGCTTGTGGTGTTAAATCAATGGTTCCTCCACAGCGGAGTTGGGTTTGATCGTCCATTTGATATTCAATTCCACCACGGAAAATCACATTGTCCTCCCATTTCTTTTCCTGGCTAAATATTGGTTCAGCAATAGCGTCTGCGGTTAGCTCCAAACCTTTATATGCACTCCATTGTGTATATTGCAAGTCAGTTTCGATCCTGAGTTTTGGTATAATAGTGCAAGCAGTTCCAAAACTGAAACTGCCGGGCATTGGTATTTTTACTCTTCCAGCAATTTTTTCGTTTGTGGGTGTAGTGATACTACCATAGAATTTGATAATTGTTTGCGAGCGATACGATAATCCTACAGATAGCCAATCTGATTTTAATAACAACCCTAAATTGACATTATAGTTATCGCCAGTTCCTTGATATGAGTAATCTGAGAAGAGCTGGATATCTGCTCTTGCTCTAACGTAGCTTAAACCTATACCGAGCATTACTTGGTCTTCTACGATTTCATAGGCTATGGATGGATTAAAATATAATGCATTTAAAATAAATTTTTCTTTATATGGCGTTTTCCATTCAGTACCTGCATAAAAAGGAGAAAATATTCCAAATCCAAATACTGTTTTATCATTGATTTGTGAGGAAAGATAAAAGCTAATTGGGGTGAATACTTTCGACCTGCTATTGATTTCGCTAAAGAAATCTTTTTGTTTAAATGTATTAGTCGGTGCTATAAATGTGCTTCCTAATAATAAGCTTACCCCATTTTGTTTTGCAAGTCCTGCAGGGTTATAGTATATTGCCGATGGATCTGATGCTGTAGCAACAAATGCTCCACCCATTCCAACTGCTCTCGCACCCTGTTCATTTAGCTGATAACCCCCGGCGATTGCAATTGATATAGTAAATAAACTTACTATTACAACTTTTGCAATGAATTTTTTACTCATTTTGTCTAATCCTCCTTTTGATTTAATTTAATATTTTTTTACTTAACGTATTTAGTATAATAAATATATAAAAACATACTACCAAGATGCAAGTACTTTCTTTATTCTTTGGATTTTTTTGTTGTTATTGAAAAATACTGAATGCATCCATTCCCTTCTCAAGCACGGGAATACTTCGTCCTTAGTCCCTAGTCCATCCAGTATTTTTTCTAAACGTCCGACCTACCTAATCTCTACGGAGGCAATATGCATGCATCCCCTAATTTGGCAATTTTGCATTTTATATAATCTTTAGATTTTGCTTACTTTCTTTATTAAAGTTAATTTTAAAAATTTTTCTGTTGACAATTAATTTATATTTTTATAAAATTACCTATACCTATTTTAAAGCTGTTCTGAATTGTGGGCTAAATAGGTAGTAGTAAGAACAATAAAAGAACAAAAAATAACGAAAAAATATTTTATTTAATCATATAATAACCATAATAGAGGAGGGAAAAAGTATGTTGAGAGGTAATTTGTTAAAGAGATTAATTGTAGGATTAAGCGCTTTCCTGTTTTTAGGCATACAATTGTTGCTCTCACAAAGTTCAGGGACTTTAACGGGTAAAGTAATTGATAAGAATACTAATGAACCGCTCATTGGTGCAAATATAGTAGTATTGAACACCAGCCTTGGTGCAGCCAGTGATTATGAAGGAAAATTTACGATGTATGGTGTTCCAATAGGTAAAAAGAGTTTGAAGGTTTCTTATATAGGTTACGAACCGGTTACCATAGAGGTAGATGTTAAACCCGGTGTAACAGACATTGGCGGTATTACTTTAACTCCTCAAGCTTTGATGGGAGAAGAAGTAGTTGTAACAGCTCAGGTTCGTGGTCAACAAGCTGCAGTAAACCAGCAATTGACTGCTAATACGATAAAGAATGTTGTTTCCTCGGAAAGAATTCATGAACTGCCTGATGCGAGTGCGGCGGATGCTTTGAGTAGATTACCTGGAATATCGTTGATGGATGGGGATAAAGTTTCTATACGTGGAATTCAAGCAAAATATAATGTTGTACTTATGAACGGAATACAGCTTCCGTCAACTGATTTTAATGATCGTTCAGTAAATTTAGGATTCGTTTCTTCAAATATGTTGTCAGGCTTGGAAGTTATTAAAGTAATAACACCGGATATGGATGCAAATGCAATAGGCGGTGTGGTTAATTTGAAGCTTATGGAGGCTCCTCCAGGTTACCATTTTGATTTATTAGCTCAGGGTGTATATAATGCTCAGAACAGGACATCGGTAAATGATAATCAAAAATTCTGGGTCAGTGTTAGTAATAGATTTTTCAGCGGTAAGTTTGGTGTTTTTGCCCAAGGATATCTTAATAAAGGGATTACAGGCATTGACCAGTCAGTAGCAAATTATCAATTAAATTCGACACTGACCGTTCCATACGGGGAAGCTGTATATGTGTTGGGTAGCTTTAGATTTTCGCAGGAAGAAAATATTCAAACCAATAGAGGTGGAAGTGTGACATTAGATTATGCGCTACCCAATGGTAAAATAATTTTTCAAAATTCAATAGCACAGACCGATAATGATCTTGCAAGGTATTATATTGATTTAATAAATCCAGAACTGACAATCTCTATTAATAGAGACAAGCATATTAAGCAGCTTCTTACTAATGCCCTTTATGTAGAGAATACGATAGGTTCGATTAAGACAGAACTAAATCTGTCGCACTCTTATAGTGATAAGAAGACTAAAATTAGATATGGAGATCCTGGAGATAATTTTGGTTTTTATTATAATTATCCATTCGGATATACGGTTCGATCAAACGGTCAAAGAGTTCCTGTTGTAATTTCAAATTGGGGTTTGCTCACACCAGAAGAAGTCTACCATATTCCTATAATTCAAGAAGCTTATGATTCTGCAGCAATGACTCAATGGGCATTTTTACACGATGAGAAGTTCACACAGCATTTATATACAGGCAAACTGGATATTAGTGTACCTGTATCTATTACGGATTATATTTCTAGCAGTTTTAAAGTAGGTACTAAGTACGATTATTCAACAAGAAACAATGATAGGGATGACAAATATCAAAGGGCAGGTGATTTGACCTTTTTTACTACAATAGGAGACTTTGCGAAAATGTTCAAATTAAGTGATAGAACTCTAGATCCTAAGACTCCGCCGATTATTTCAGAATTTAGAAAACGGGATTACAAGCCAGAGTATTTCATGGACGGAGAATATGAAATGAAATCGGTAGTAGATAGGGAATTAATTGATTTGATGTTACCACTTTCAGCTAGCGGTTGGACTTATGGCAATCCACACCGGGCTAATTCAAAGAGGTATGATTTTGATGGTAAAGAGCGTTTTATAGCAGGTTACTTGATGGGAGAATTTAAGTTTTTGAACATTTTCTCATTATTATCTGGTATTAGATATGAGGAATATAATATGAAGTATACGTCCTGGACTGTTTATCAGACTCAATATGATGGCGATGCTGATATAGTTTTTTATAAACCATTAAATGAGGTGAATAGAACTGACGTTAATTGGTTCCCTAATGCTCAAATTAAGTTTAATATAACTCAATGGGCTGATATACGTGCAGCATACACAAAATCTATCTCAAGGCCCGATTATAATGCAATTATGCCAGTTATACACTTTGAACCTGGTACATCAGCCTCATGCGGTGCTCCAAACCTTAAACCGACAGTAGCTACCAATTACGATCTTTCGACTTATATTTATCGAAATGATATAGGTTTGTTGACAATTTCTGGTTTTTATAAGAAGCTTAATAATTTATTCCTTGGTACGAGTATTTATTATCAGCACCTTGGTTTGTTCGATGGTGTAATATTCCCAGATTCTGCTACTTGGAAGAAAATTGATCCTACGATACCGGGTTCAGTATTGTCATTTGGGCAAATGAGAGCATATAAAATATCCACATATATCAATAACCCATACCCTGGGTATCTAAAAGGGTTCGAGATTGACTGGCAAACGAACTTCTGGTACTTACCAAAGCCGTTAAACTCGGTAGTGTTAAATATAAATTATACAAGGACATGGTCAGATGTGGATTATTTGATAATTCAACTTAGAGATTCATCATATAAGGAAGGTCCTTTTACAAAATATGTCTATATGACGGAGAAGAAAATAGCAAAAGGTAGATTGTTGCAACAACCATCTCATATACTAAATGTTGCGCTGGGTATAGATTACAAAGGATTCTCGGGCCGTATTTCTTGCAATTATAAAGATGAGGTTACTTCGGTTGTTGGAGTTAGACCTGAAGAATTTCAGTACACGGGACCAATTTATAGATGGGATTTTAGTACTCAACAGAAGTTACCATGGGAAGGATTAAGTGTAGCATTTAATGGAATAAATGTATTTCGAGCACCGATTAGAATTTATAGAGATTTCAGAAAAAAGGAGGGGCAAGAAATAACCCATAATCTTACGACAACTATTTATTCACCAAGCTTCTATGAGTTTGTTTTACGTTATGCTTTTTGATTTAATAAATTATGTTGAACTTAAACAAATATCGAAAGGAGGGGATAAAATATGAGATAAATAAGTGTTTTAAGCGTTTGTTTAAATTTAATTCATTGAATTGGGAATCAAAAATTAATAAAGAGGAGGAATTATCATGAAAAAGGTTTTAATGCTTGGGATTGGAATTTTATTTGCTTTTTCGTTGTATGCCCAAGAAGGTTACTTGTCAGAGTTTGTTAGTGAATGGAGAGGAGATACAGCAGTTATTATAGAAGGTACTAATACCTTGGGCGGTGCTTTGCAAAACGATACGCTTTGCCCAGATGAAGGAAGAGTATACTTGCTTACTAGCAATTGCACATATTCATTAGCGCAATATCCGAGCCACAATACGCAATCTGGGAAGAAAGTGGAGATATTGGGCGACTATAATAATCCTGTAAAAACAAATACCCAAATGGACCCACTCTTACCTGTTATTTGTGGATATGATTGGTCAGGTGGTGGTATCAGAGTTCTAGGCGATGTTACCGTAAAGAATTGCGCTATAGTAGTTGCCTCTGCTTCCGGAAGCTTAGGTTGGGCATTTTGGGCACTTGCCACACCATATGCAAAGCTTACTTTGGACAATTGTGTACTTGAGCGTAATAGGTGGGTGTTTGTGACTTCAAATGACGCACCAAACACTAGTCTATTTATAAAGAACTGCTATTTTACCAACATGATTGGTCAGTCATGCCGAAGAAATGGTGGTGTATTTGATAATGTAAACTACGTAACTGATACAATTTGGGTAGAAAATTCAACCCATGTTTGGGCACAAGGTATGGTATATAAATTCCGTAGTTATCAAGTAGAATTTGCATACTTCAATCATAACACATTCGTTAATATTTCAAATGATGTGTTCGAAAATTGTGGATATGTAACTAACTTGGCAGTTACAAATAATATTTTTGTCAATTGCAATGTTCAACCTTATTTCCCAGGACTGGATGCTGGTGAAACGGATCCTGATGGATTACCAACTGGTCTTGTGAATGTCGATACGTTGACAAAACAGCATGAACAAAAGATACAAAGGGCATATATTACTAATAACCTGGTGTACTGGGATTCTAAATTGTTGGATATTGCTGACATAGCAAATGAACGGCAAATATCAGGGCATACTGATTGGGTGTCACAAATGATTAAAATGAATGATCGTACACAGCAGCTTTTCAATGATGACGTTAACTACCCATTTCTTACGGAGGGATCATGGATAGAAGGTGTGTGCCCATCTTTTGCTAATCCTCGTAACCTGCTTACAGATTTGGTAGATACACTGAAGACATTTAGCTTAGCTTGCTTGCCTGAGAACTCACCAGCCGTGTTGCCCGATTTTAGGTTCAACCTTGTAGGTTCAGAGTATTACAATTATCCCGATTGGCCAGTTGCAGTTGATTTATCATATACAGATTCCGATTTGCTTACAGCTGGATTATATGGATATCCATTGGGTGACTTAGATTGGTTCCCTGCAAACAAAGCTAACTGGCTTGAAATTAGACAGAATGAGATTGATCACATTGTGGGTGTGTTGAAAAATGGTCCTGGAGGAGTAGAAGCAAAAGATCTGGCACCAAGAAAATTTGTTGTGCATCAAAACTATCCAAATCCATTCAACCCAGTAACCAAGTTAACATTTGAACTACCCACATCAGGTAAGGTTACCGTTAAGGTTTACAACCTGCTTGGTCAAGAGGTGGCCACGCTTTTGAATAACGAATACAAGAATGCTGGTTCCGTGTCGGTTGATTTTGATGGCTCATCTCTAGCAAGTGGTGTTTACATCTACACTGTTAAGTTTGGTGATATGAGTGTTTCTAAGAAGATGATTCTTATGAAGTAAGATTAGTGTAGAAGAATAATTTCACCAAACCTTCAAAGTGAAGCCTCCAATTGAAAAAGCGGAGGCTTCACTTTCTATATATAATACCTCCAATAACATTATTAGAACAGGAAGAAGCAGAATATATGCACAAGGAATTAGTTAATAGATATGTATTGATTCTTTTTTTATTGTCGATTTTAAATGTTACTTACTTATTTTCTATAAGTTCCGATTCTTCTGATATTGTTTTGACGATAGGTGATAAATATATATTGTCTTTTAACGAACTAAGAAATTATGTATTGGATAGGAACTACGATAAGATTTACAGAAAAGAAAAATCAAGAGGATATTTAATTGCATTAAAGGAAATCAAAGAAAAACAATTGAGAGTCATTGATTTTTTTGATAAGCATCTTGATAAAAATGGAAGTTTAATCAAAGGGATAAAGCGTTTAATTAATAATGAATTAGTAAATGAGTATTATGAAAAGTTTTATTCTGAGAATTATATTAAAGAATCTGAGATTAAGGAAGTATACAAAACTATAGACAAAAAAATAGTTTTTCAGCAAATATTGATAAGGAAACCGGAAAATGTTCCAAGCGAAATATTGGATTCCTTACGTATGTTGGCAGGTTTAATTGTTAAGCGCATTGAAGCAGGTGAAAGTTTCTCAGAACTAGCAAAACTATACTCCGATGATGAGCAAAATAGAGATGGCTCAAAAACATACGAGGTAGATTGGCAAAAGAGTTTAATGGGTGTACTCTATGGCATGGTTTTTAAAATTCAAGATAGAGGTGTAAAGACTTTTGAAGATTCAAAAGATATTTATGTAATTAATGTAATCGATATAAAAAAAGGCAAGAAAGAGCCTTACAAAGCTATTCGTGATAAGATTAAGTATTTTTTAAAACTTAAATATGCTGGTAAAATTTACACCGATTTCTTAAATGAACAAAAAGGGTATATTAAAAAAAATATAAAAAGCTGGAATGAATCCGGACTAGAACAGCTAGTTCAATGGTCAAACATAGAAGGTTTTTATGAAAAAACGATCTATAAAGATACAATTGAGACGGCTTTAAAAAATGGCAGGAATTTTATTGTAATTAACTCTCCTAATTTGAAAGTTGATCTAAAAAAATTTTTAGAACTCGTTGAAGATTATTTAATCTTTGCAAAATCAGGGAGAATTAATAAAGATCAAATGAAGGAGTTTATAATTGAAGCCTTACAAGTTGAGAATGTTGCAAAGAAAGCAATGAAACTTGGTCTGCAAAAAAACTTTTTTAACCCTTATACAAAAAACCCGATTTTTGTTGACACAATACCTGGTTTGTATAATAAAGAGATAATAGAAAAGCAAATTCCTGAACCTAATGAAACAACGCTGAAGCAATTCTATGAAGACTATAAAGATTCTTTATTTTATCAATTAGCTAAAGTCCATTTTTATGTTGTTATTGCTTCAGATACTAATTCTCTTTTTGAATCAAGAAAGAAATACATGGATGGTGTGCCTTTTGAGAAGATTGCTAATAGAGTATATGTGAAACGGTATATACGCGAAAAAGATGGTAGAATTAAATCAGATGTGGGTGAAGAACCGATATTTGCCGATACTGTTTTTAAATTGAACGTCAAAGATGTAATTGGTCCAATTGAGTTTCTTGATCCTGAAAAAGGCAAGCAATATGCCTTAATCAAATGTGTGAAAAAATTCGAGGAAAAACAGTTAACATATGATGAAGTTAAAGGTTCAATAAAAGAAGTTTTTATTAATTTTTATAAAAATAAAATAACGGAGGCTGTACTGAAAGATCTTGAAGTAAAATATAAAGCTAAGATTTATTATGATAATTTGAAGCGAAATCTTAAGGCTATTGGGATTGAGATATAGCTTAGATATTTAAAAGTTTTTGTGTCCCTTTTATAGGAAACCATTCAAATATAGGGAAATGATAACTATAGCAAGTTTCTTATTACCTAAAATATAATGTTTAGAGGATATTAACTATGAAAAGCAAAAAAAAATTGCTTTTGTTTCCGTTATTTAAATTATTTTGTGCTATTACATTTTTAAATTCCTCTTATTCTCAAAACCTTCATATAAATGACTTGGAATACTTCGAATCCCGTGGCTTTGATGTGTTTGTATTCAATAATCAATATAATGGATTTTTCTTTGATGAGAAGACTGCCGGAATAGAGTTTATTCATCATGGAGTGCGTACTGCTACGGGTGGTGCAGTTAGATTGAGGCATACACCAGAGCAGTGGGATTTAATACCTATTGTGGTGGATAAAATAGTAGATAAGAAAAGTAACTCGATTTCTGTAGTGCTCAGATACAGAGAATATGATTTTAATTCAAAGGTTGTAGTAACAGGTAAAGAAGATGGTCTTATTATAGCTGTTTATCTGGATAAGCCTTTGCCAAAAGAATTAGAGGGACATGCAGGTTTTAATATTGAATTTTTACCGTCTGCATATTTTGAGAAAACTTATTTTATTGATGGACAACAAAGGATTTTTCCTAGATATCCTTTTGGTTCTGTGGTAGCAAAACCTGTAAAGTCAAGGATTCCTCAATTTGCCGGGCACACTACTTTTGATGACCGAGGGCGAGATGAATATGTTGAACCGAATCCACTTGCAGAGGGTAAGATAATTGTCTTGGCTCCCGAAGACGATGAAAGAAGAGTGCAAATTAATTCATTGTTAGGGAACTTGATGTTGTTCGATGGCAGGGATATCGCACAAAATGGATGGTTTGTTGTAAGAAGTTTAATACCGGGTAAAAAGAAGGGTAAAGTTGTGGAATGGCATATCAAGGCATCTGTGATTGATAATTGGGTCAGGGAGGTTAACATAGCGTATTCTCAAGTTGGATATCATCCTTTGCAAAAGAAAGTAGCAGTTATCGAGCTTGATCGCAACGATACATTTAAATCATCAGTCTCTCTTTTTAAAGTTTTACCAAATGGTGAAATGGTTGAGGTTTTAAAAGATTCTGTTCATGAATGGGGTCGGTTCTTCCGTTACAAATATGGTTACTTCGATTTCAGTTCAATATCTGATTCTGGCATATACATAATTAAATATGGTTCGCAAAAAACAGGCCCATTCATAATAAATAAAAATGTTTACATGAGTACGTGGCAACAAACGCTTGGTGTTTGGTTTCCTGTACAAATGGATCATATGTTTGTCAACGAAGCATATAGAGTATGGCACGGAGTCCCTTATCTTGATGATGCTTTGCAAGCGCCTACTAATCACATTCACTTTGATGGTTATAGAATGGACTCTATAACGGATACAAAATATAAACCATTTGAGAGAATACCTGGATTGGCTGTTGGTGGCTGGTTTGATGCTGGTGATTTTGACATACAAACAGGATCTCATAATAGTGCAATACTAAGTTTTGTTGATACATGGGAATTGTTTCATGTAGCTTATGATCAAACATTCATAGATCAAAAAGCAAGGTATGTTGATATCCATCGACCAGATGGTGTGCCTGATATCTTGCAACAGATAGAACATGGGACTTTACAACTAGTAGCCCAGCAAAAAAATATTGGACATGCTGTACGTGGTATTATTGTTGGCAATTTGCATCAATATCATCATTTAGGTGATGCTTCAACTGTAACTGATAACTTGCCTTACAATCCTCTGTTGAAACCATATGAGACGGATGGGAAATCAAGTGGAACAATGGATGATAGATGGGTTTTTACAAATAGGATTCCATGGCTAAATTATCATTCATCAGCTGCGTTGGCTGCAGCTTATAGGGCTTTGAAGGATTATAATAAAGAGCTTGCGGAAGATGCATTAAATGCGGCCATTCAAGTGTGGAAAAAAGAGGAGACTGAGCCCATTCAAAAAAAAGGCGAAATATGGGAAATGTTTTTTAGGCCAAGTGCAAAGTTGCAAGCAGCACTAGAACTTTATAAGTCAACAAGTGACCCTGTGTATAAGGATTATTTTGTAAGTAACATTTGGAAAATTCTTAAAGATACAGCTATGATTTGGAACATGGTTATTGCCGCAAAGGCTGTACCGTATATGGGCGATGATTTTAAAGAAATGTTAAGGCCATATGTTGAAAGATACAAAGTTAGTCTTGAAAATTTGTCCAAACACAATCCATTTGGTGTACCAATTGAAACAAGGGGATGGGGGGCAAATAGTATTATCATCAATTGGGCAATAACAAACTATTTTTTGCATAAAGTTTATCCTGATCTTATTGACCCCGAATATGTTTTTAAAGGTTTGAACTATATATATGGTTGTCATCCGTATTCTAACATTTCATTTGTATCAGCGGTTGGGGTGAAATCAAAAAAAATTGCTTATGGTGGAAACAGAGCGGATTTTACCTTTATTGCCGGCGGAGTGGTGCCTGGATTATTACTTTTAAAACCTGATTTTCCTGAAAATAAGGATGATTGGCCGTTTTTATGGGGCGAGAATGAATATGTTGTAGATATATGTGCAGCTTATATTTTTCTGGCAAATGCTGCTAATGATTTAGTTGATTCGCTTGAAGTTCGGAAGTAGCTGTTGGTTTTTAATTTTTTCTTTTGCTTTACTGAAATATACATGCATATAATTGGTACAAATATTGGATTTTCAATTTACCTATCTCGGACAAACATGATTTTCTAATCTTTTTATTTGAGGTTATATTGCATCCCATTAATTATGAAAGATACTAAGCTTTTTTATATCGGTTTGTTTATAATTTCATCTTCAGTAATTAGTCTTGAGATAATATCAACTCGAATTTCTTCTGTTATATTTGTCCATAATTATGCTTTTATTATATTATCGCTTGCAATTCTAGGATTAGGTGCTGGTAGTGTGTTTTCTTTTTTTAAGTTAATGACTGTTGATAAGAGCTACTTTCAACATCTGTTTAATAAGTTGTTACTCCTTTTTGCCTTATCCATAGCTACATTTATATGTGCCACTATAGTTCTATCTATAACTAATACCTTTTTATTTTTTCTACTGTTATTTCTTCCGTTTTTTTTTGCAGGTATTTTGTACTCGCAGATTTTTAGACATAATGCAGATAATAGCTTTAAGTTATATGCTTCGGATCTAAGTGGTGCAGCATTAGGTTCGGTTTTACCTTTATTTTTGTTAGGCAAGTTAGGAGCTACAAACAGTCTTATTTTAATTTCGATTTTAGTACTACTTTTTTCCATTTTTATAAAATCATATTATTCTGGGAAAAAAGAACCTGTTCCATATATTTTTTTTCTTGTTGCTATTGTTGTGTTAATAATCAATGGTAGTCGTGAATTTCTTGGAAGGGTGCCAATTGGAAATTTTCCTGAAAAAGATTTTTATTATGTTTATGATAATCCTGGTATTCGGTCGTACATTTTGGACAGTCGTTGGAGTATTTACGGTAGAGCAGATCTTGTAGGATATAGTCATCAGGATGTTGTGAGACATCTGTTCATAGATGGCGCCGCTGGTACGCAAATGTATAGGTTCAATGGTGACGTGAAAAATCCTGGTAAACTCTTAGCAAGCCTTTTACTTAGCCATTCTACATCTATCCCATTCCTTTTTTTAAGCTCTGAAGAAAAAGATACAATGCTTGTTATTGGGCCTGGTGGTGGTAAAGAGATTTTAACCGGTTTACTCTCGGGCATCAAATATATAGTAGGTGTTGAAGTTAATCCTGAGTTTGTGAGTATTGTAAAAGATCAAAAGGCTTTTAACGGTGGTATTTATACCGACTTTAGCAATGTAAATATTATCATTAAGGAAGGCAGGCATTTTGTTAAGCAAACAAAAGACAAGTATGATTTGATTGTTATAGCACTCCCTTCAACCGAACAACTTCAGAACATTGATGCTTTAGCTATGAATGAAAACTATTTATTAACGAAGGAGGCAATAAGGGACTATTTGAGAGTTTTAACACCTGAGGGTATGATGATTTTTACATTGCATAACAGATGGGAATTACTCCGCTTGATAGTTACTGTGATGTATGTTTACGAAGAGTCCGGGGTTTCTCATAAAGATGTTATAAATCATTTGGCCATCTTTGATGATCAAAATACTCCTACAATAGTTATTAAGAAATTGCCTTTTACCAAGCAACAAATATCTGAATGGGCTGAAAGACGAAAAAAAATACCAAACATTTTTCCGAATCTAACATTTTTGCCATCTGAAGATCTGGATATCCGTGATGGGAATCATAACATAAATGATTTTCTTTTGAAAGTGTCATCAGGAAATTTGACATTAAATGAATTCGTTAATAATTACCCGTTTGACATAACACCCTGCAAAGATGATAGCCCATATTTTTACAAGGTTTCTCGTAAGCTACCTAATGAATACATGTGGCTTGCCTTTTTTTTGCTTACAATTAATATTTTTCTTATCTCAATCTTATTAGTTCGATTTAAGAAGGAAGTGGATAAGGGATACTTAAAAATATTAAGAAAGCTTTTGACGATTATTGCTGCAATAGGAGTTGGATTTATGGTTTTGGAGGTATCATTGTTCCAAAAATTGATTCTTTATTTGGGCTCATCAACAATTTCTCTGTCAATTTTGTTAAGTTCCTTACTTGTCGGTATGGGGCTCGGTAGTTTCCTTGGAGAAAAAATTACGCCGAATAGACACTTTAAACGTTTGAGAGTAATTAGCATCTTGATAGTCTTGTATGGCGTAATTTTATTTAGCGTTGCTCCTTATGTTTTGAATAATTTTCTTTCTTATAATCAATATATCAGAATTTGTGTGGTTTATGCAATGATATTACCATTAGGTTTATTGTTAGGCGTTCCCTTTCCGACGGTAATAAAATTTCTGAGAGATAATAAGTATGAGAAATATGTCCCGTGGATGTATGGTATAAGTGCAACATCTTCCGTTTTAGGTTCAGTAATTTCATATTTGATATCTATGGCTTCAGGTTTTAATTTATCTTTTTATTTGGGCTTGGTACTATATGGATTAGTTTTCGTAGTGTTAATAAAAAATTAGAATTGAGAAAATTAATCGATACGTTCTATTAACTAAAACTTATTTAGTTAGTACTCTAGAACCTATATCAATCAAAGTACATTTGGTTTTATTCTCCAAATATATATATACATCCATTCTTAAAAAGTTCTTTTATAAATTCTTGCAACTCGTTAGCTAAAGATTATTTAGAACATTTTCATAGACTAGCTTTGCCTTTTCAGCTACTTTTTTCCAGCTGTATTGATTCATAATCCGTTCTTTCAGATTGGAGCTTTTGTCCTTTTGCAATGCTGTTTTAATTCCATTGGCAATATCTTTAACTGAGTAAGGATTCACATAGATAGCATCGCCGGAAAAATATTCTTTTGTTCCACCGATCGGAGTAATTACGATTTTAGCGCCTGCTACAGCCGCTTCCAATGCTGCAATACCCGGTGTTTCAAACTGTGACGGTAATACAAAAACGTCGCAAGCTGCATATGCCGATGCCAATAGCATGGAATTGTGTGGAATGGAATCCAGAATTAATAATCTTGGATTCCGTTTTGCTCTTTCAATACATGCTATCCCAGATGGGGTGTTTTCAATTCTGCCTATTATAGCAGAGGGATGGTCTATTTTTTCGAGTGCCTTTATAAGCCTCAGGACATTTTTTCTTTGTGGGCCGATGTGACCAACTGATAAAATAAAATCTTTCATTCCGTATTGTTTAACGAAGAGGTCGGGAGATGCGTGCGCAAATCTTTCTTCAACTCCATTCGGTATTATATCTATTCGTTCTTTTGGTACTGAGAATGCTTGTTGAAACAGAGTAGCTTCTTCTTTTGTGTTGGGTGTAACGGCTTTTGCCCAGTGACACATTTCGGCAATTAATCCGTAATCTGTCCAGAATCCACGGCTTATTCTGTTTATGAATTTGTCAATGGCAATTACGCCCTTTACTAATCTTTTGCTTCTTCTTGTGAAAAAGATGGGTGATATTATGATTGGTATCCCTTTAACCTTAAAGGCTCTAGCGAGGTGATAGGTCGCGAAATTAGCAGAAAATATGTGAACAAGATCGTATTCTCTGATATCGATATCCTTCCACATATCGAATAACGTGACTTTTACTCCCAGCTTTTCCAGAGCTTCTTTTGTTTGTAATACCTGTGTTAATACTCCACCACGAACAAGAGAAGTTGCCTGGCTTGTTGCAAATAGAATATTCATTTTCTTAAAAAATTCATTAATTTGATTGTCTTTGTTCTCAAAACCAAAATCAGAGTTTTAAAATCGAACTTCTTTACTTTCAGATGGTTTTCAGTGATTGGTGAGCTTGTTATTGGTTTCCTGGAAATTTTATTTATCTCTATCTTTGTAACCTGTTTAGAAACTTTTATGAAAGATTCTGTCCTATCTGAATTTGTTATGCGAAGACATAAGGATTTACTTGATGGCTTTGTTAATACCTGGAGTATATTTCCTGAGTATTCAATTTCAAGCTGCAAATTAATTCGCCTATTCCACCATTTGGCAAATTCAAGGAGTGTCATTACAGGTATTCTCAGTTTTTTTATTTTTTTGAATAGCCAGTTCAAAGCTATTAAGTAATTATCATTAGGATGGTGATAAAGAATTATTGGTTCTCTTTGAGCCAGTTTTTTTGAGATAACATATTCAAAATAATGAATCATTTGTTTGATATTATAGCCTTGCTGTTTAAGATTTCCGATACAAATTGGATGGATGGGTATCTGAAGCACGCCGCTCGCCTGATCCAATTGTGGAGTGCCGGGCAAATTATCATAATCGTAAGCGAATTCAGAAGAATAGGAAAAGCCAGCATCCTTTATTGCTTTGCCAAGTTGAATATTCCATACACCATAAGGGGCAACGAAACCTTTGGCTCTTATACCCGACTTACGTAGAATTTGGTTTGCCTTTCTTATGTTTTCCAAATTCGGTTCGTACTTGTCATATGTTACATGTTCAAAGCAATGAGTACCAATTTCCTGAAGCCTAAACTTCCTGTATGTTGTAATAAAACTTTCATTATTTTTTACATCTACAAACCATGATGCCTTAATCTTATTTTTGTGTATCAAATAATATAGCTTTTCAACATTTTTCTTCGTGCTGGAATCTGTATCGATTCTAAAACAAAAGATTGCAGGATAATCGTCTGGTAGATGCCAAAGTTGTACATATGGTAACCCACGAGAATGATGCAAGTATTCTATGCATTGTGCAACCAGTTTTCTAATCTCACCTTTAGAGACTTTGGACACTTCTTCAAATGGTGCTTTGCCCGAAGGCGAATAGAAAAGCTTTACCGCTGTTCTGTTGTCCTGAATCATTCTGTCAGGGCAAAATGGTAGCGCTATTATACGCTCATTATTTTCTGCGATAAAAGCTGTATATATGCCTTTACTGGATTTCAATAGATTAGCGTTTTCCGGGATTTTGCATTTTGTATAAACATCTATTATGCCTATTGATTCAAGTATTGGGTGTTTTTCTGGTACCAGGTAATCAATAAATGAAGATTTAAATTTAATGGCAGGCTTGATTTTCGAAAGCAAGTTTGTTGAACATAATAAAGCTCCACCTTGATTTAAGTACTGAATTATTTGATCAAGTTTTGATTGCTCTGGAATTTCGCTTCCTACAATTATGCTAAAATCATCCGAGCTCATAGTCGATTCAACAAGACTATATGGCAAGCCTATTTGGCTTAGAATAACCTGCCAACCTGTTAAATTGTCCAGTATACCAATTCTTAATTTCATAAGAATTTCTTGATAAGAGATCTAATATCTTTCCATGTTGTTACTTTAAATGTGAATATAATTAGCAAGTAAATCAAGAATCCCAAAATGATCGACATAACCGGGCCGAAGTTAGTGGTTAATATCATTGATGCATTCATGGCTAAAGCCGCGAGGATCATGAAACCGATTCCTTGTGGGAGTTTAAGTTCGATCCTTTCCAGCAAAGCTGTTGCGAGCAATATAGCGCTGATTGCCTCTGAAGCAATCACTGCTATTGCTGCGCCAATAGCCCCGAGTTGCCAGCTACCAATGAAGACAAAAACAAGATAAAGGATAGTTGTAATAACCATTATCCTTGCATATTCTTTATCTTTTCCAATGCTTATCAGTCCAGTTGTATATACTGAATGAATCATTGTTATAAGGAAGTACCAAATGAATATTCTTAAAATATATGCTGAATCTTTATATTTTTCACCAAAAACTAAAACTACAATATCGATTGCGAAAAATATGAATGTAATGAGTATTGGCAGACACAGCACCACGATCCACCGCAAGCTTTCTTGCAATGTTAATTGCATTTCTTTTATTGAAGTAGTGAGTTTTCTGGTTACAGCTGGTAATAGAAGTGAGGATATTATTCTATCTCCAATCAATAGAAAGAATACCAGTTTTGAAGCAGCACTATACAATCCAACTTCTCTGCTTGTGCTGATTATTCCAAGCATCAAAAATGGAAAGTTGATTGATACCGTTGCAAGAATTATGCCTGTAGAAAGTGGTAAGGATTTTTTTATTACGTTTATAGGTGGAACTAAATGTATATTGAATTCAGGGTTACATTTTTTAAAGGTTAGATATAAAAATATGCAAGCGAGCAAATCCCCGCATATACTTCCTATCGCAATCCAAAATATATCTTCCGGCTTTTTAACGAATATTAGGACAATTAGAAGATAGCAAGCTGAGGATAAAACTCTGGCAGAACTTACAATACCCATTCTTTCTTTTCCCTGGAAAAACCAATCCACAAAGAAAATCTGAGGGAGCAAGACAAGAGACATCAGTAGTATAAAATTTCTAGCGATTGTATCTGATATAAATATTATTGAGATAAGCCAGGTTGTTATTACAACAACCATGGTCGTAATTAGTCTTCCGCTGAATATTTCATTTGCTATTTCAGGTGCTATACCCTGTGCAATTTTTTTTGTGCCAAAAACCGTAAAGCCTGCTGAACTAAAGACCATCCCGTAGGCAAGAACTGCAAATCCCAGATTCATTACACCGAATTCGCTTACGCTAAGGATACGTGCCAGGTAAGTGACGGAAATAAATCCAAGTATGCGTTTTGTTAGATCAGCTGTAATAAGAGATAATATGTTTTTTGATAGACGTTTCATTTATAATGAAAAAATGATTTCTGTTAGCTTTTCTTTTCTATATACAATTGTGTATTTTTCGACCTGTTTTCTTATGCTGGACATGTCTGCTTTAAGTTCCATGGCTAACTTCAAAGCTCTGGCAAGCTCTGCGGGATCTTCAGGTTTTACAAGGAATCCAGTATTATTCAGAACTGACCTGGTTGCACCTACATCGGTTGCCACTGGAATACAACCGCAAAGCATTGCCTCGCATAAAGAATTGGACATGCCTTCATGACGTGAAGGCTGACAGTAAATTTTTGCTTCCTGATAATACTTCAACAGGCTTTTTCTCTCCATAGCTGATATAACTTGAACATTTGAAGGTATATTCCATCCTTTTATTACCTTGTCATTGATTCCAATTATAATGAATGAGAAATCGGAGAGGATTTCAGCTGTTCTCAATAAAATATCTATGCCTTTTATGAGCAATCTTTTCTTATCGTTGCATAAGGCTACAGTTAGTATGTAATTTAATTTTGGTTTATCGGATATTTGCCAGAAATTAGTATCGTAGGCAGTTGGTAATATAATGATGTTCTTACCATCATAATTGGCGAGCATTTTAACTCGTTTGTTAATTTCTTCCGATTGCACAATTACTACACTTGCAAGTTTTATTGCCTGTTTTACTAGCAGTGCTTTCCAGGGATTTATCCAGATGCCATATTTTAGTTTTTCATCTTTCGCTATGTCAACTCCACCAATTACAATAATTGATTTTTTGTGCAGTGTGCGCATGATTAATGTGACAATAGATGAGTATGTAGAAGCAAACCAGCAGAATGCAATGTCGTGCTTAAAGCATGCGAGCATTAATCTGAGAACGTGGATTAATCCATTTCCGGATAGTTTTGTGACCTTGAATTTTTCTTTCAATATTTCGAAATCACTTTCAATAAATTGCGCTTGAAACGTGGAAACAAAGAGAATATTGGGGCAACTTTTAGTTTCTGGCTTTTTGAATTGGTTCATAAAAATTGCATAAAATAATTTTAAAATCTTAATGAATTCGCAAAATAGAACAAGATTCCTTTGTTCTATTTTGTTTTTATCACTTCTCCCACAATAAAAGGCTTTTCCTTTAGTTTTTTCAGTGATGAAATTATCGAATCTGCTTTTTTACAATCAACTATTAGAATCAATCCAATGCCGAGGTTGAAGGTTCGACGCATGTCTTCTTCCGGTACTTGACCTACATGCTGTATTATTTTAAATATTGTTGGTCGTTCCCAATTGTCCCAGTTAATTTTGAGTTGTAATCCCTTAGGAATAACTCGGTTTGTATTACCTTCAATTCCACCACCTGTAATATGCGAAAGTGCATGTATATATTTGCCGGTAATCTTATTATTCAGCAGAGATTGAACGCTGTTTAAATAGGACCTATGAACTTTAAGCAAAGCGTCTCCTAACGTGCAACCAAGGTCATCGAAGTAAGCATCGAGAGAATATCTTTCGAGCAGGACTTTACGAGCTAAGGAATAACCGTTGGTATGTAATCCAGTAGAAGGTAAACCAATTAAAATATCTCCCTTTTTAACTTTCCTCCCGTTCAAAATTTTTTCTTTGTCTACAACTCCAACTATTAAGCCTGCCAGGTCGTAGTCATTTTCAGCATACATTCCCGGCATTTCAGCAGTTTCACCACCAATTAATGCACAGCTGTTTTCTCTACATGCTTTGATAATGCCCTGTATTACTTTTTCGGCAATATCAACTGAGAGTTTTCCGCATGCATAGTAATCAAGAAAAAATAAAGGTTTAGCTCCGCATGCCAGTATATCATTCACGCAATGATTCACAAGGTCTTGGCCAACGGTGTCGTGTTTATCCATAGAAATAGCTATTTTTAACTTTGTTCCGACACCATCCACGCTGGAGACAAGGACGGGATTCTTTATATTTCTAAACTGGGCTTTATAAAATCCTCCAAAAAGTCCAATATCTGCCAGTACATTTGGGTTAAATGTAGAACGAACGGATTTCTTTATACGGCGGACTAATTCTTCTCCTGAGCTTATATCGACGCCTGAATCTTTATAAGTTGTCATAGTGATTTACCTCACATAAGTTTTTGTGAAATTATGTTATAAAGATATATCATTTTTCTACATTGGACAAGGAGAAAAATATTGATTTTTTTGTTGTATAATTCATAAGTCTTGAATATATTGAGCTTGAACTAAGTCAATCTTTAAACACCTGAAATTATGTGCCATAAAAATATCTTAATTATTTTACTTCTACCAATTATGTTAGATTGCGGAGCTCAGAGGTCCTTATCAGATAGTGAGAGAGCCAAATTGCATCCTTTTTTGATTGAGCTTTTAAATAATAACCCTCAAGTTGAGAAAATGATATCCTCATCTTATAGGGCAGATGGGGCTAAGCAATATGAGGTAATAATAAGAACAGATCAGCCAGATGAGCTCAAAAAACATGGTATTCAAATAAGCAGTGTATTTGGAGATGTTGTTGTAGCTCGTGTAACTAAAGATGAATTGAGAAAAATAGTTTCGTTATCATCGGTGCGAAGTGTTGAGGCTGGCACAAGGAATGTGATTCAATAAAAAACAATATTATAAACTTAATGAGGATCTTTCCATGACTAAATTTATAAAAATTCAACTTGCTGTTCTGATTCTGGTGGCATATTCATTTTGTGCTGACTTAAGTACGGCACAGAAATCAAAGCTTCATCCTTTGTTTCAGATGGCGTTAACAGGGCAGAATTCCCAACAGAAGAAAGTTTCTGATAACAAAGTTCTTGCGACTTCTTTTTCTGCTCTTAAAAATGAAATTGTCTATGATGCTATAATATATACCGATGCAGTAAGCAAATTAAAGGATATGGGCATCACTGTAAATTCAGTTTATCCCGAGTTTGTGACAGCACAAGTCACTCTTAATGAGCTTAAGCAACTTAGTTCTCTGGATTGTGTTAGATATATTGATCCAGGTTCTAAAAATTATCCTCAGCTTGAGGTGAGTGTTCCGGAAATTGGAGCGTCCCTTTTACATGCGGGATTCATAAATAATACTCAGTATAAGGGGAATGGAGTTATTGTGTTAATATATGATACAGGCATTGACTGGAAACATCTGGATTTTAGAAAATCAGATACAACGAAGTCTCGCATCTTATGTATCTGGGATCAATCGTTGACAGCGATGGGGGGCGAAAACCCGCCAGCAGGTTTTTCTTACGGAGTGGAATATACACAAACACAAATAGAAAATGAACTTGATGGCACTCCAGCTGGTTTTGTTCGTGAGCGAGATTATAATGGACATGGAACCCATGTGGCAGGTATAGCTGCTGGGAACGGTCAGTCATATAATAACAAGTACGTTGGTGTAGCACCCGAAGCAGATATTATAGTGGTGAAAGGTAGTGATGGCTCTTTTACTGAGAACAGAATGATAGACGGTCTAACATATGCAGCAAACAAAGCTTCTTTTTATGGCAAACCGATAGTTGTAAACTGGAGCATTGGTGGACATACAGGTCCGCATGATGGGACTAAAGGTTATGAGAAGGCTATAAATTCATTTGTTAAAACAGCAGGTAGAGCTGTATGTGTTTCTGCTGGCAACAGCGGGGGTGACAATATTCATATTTCAGGCAGTGTTTCAAGTTCATTGGCTGATAGTGTTCTGTTCATAGTACCATCCTATACTCCTAATTCTGGCTCTGGGAATGATTATTTTATAATAGATATATGGACAAGAGATGCGGACCAGATAACTGCAACTTTAATTTCACCTACTAACTTAACATGGAATTTACCCCCAAATACTCTTATAAATGGTGTGTCGAGCAACGATGGTACAGTTACTGCATATAATTATATAATGTCAGTGAATGGCAAACGGGAAATATACGTATGGATTGAAGATAGTAATCCTGCGTATCCCCCCAAGGCCGGAACATGGAAGATTAGACTAACAAAATCATCAGGTGGAACAACCAATTTTGATGGATGGCTTACTGAATCGGACCTTGGAGGCTATGCAGGTTCACTTGTAAATGGAAATACAGATAAAACTGTATGCATGCCGGGTACAGCAGACAGTGCTATTACAGTTGGGGCTTACGTGACTAAAAGATTTTGGCCAAGCTATGCAGGTGGAACCTACTATTATCCCGATAATACAGAAAATGATATTGCTCCATTTAGCAGTATTGGCCCCACTGCTGATGGAAGGTTAAAACCTGAGATTTCTGCACCCGGTGCAGTAATAGCTTCCGCATTATCACAAGATGCTGATACAACTGGTACATATCCTTTTGTGTTACATGGTCGAAGGCATTGTATTATGCAGGGTACAAGCATGGCATCTCCACACGTTGCAGGAATATGTGCATTGCTTTTGCAAGCTAACCCGAATTCGAATGCGATACAAATAAGAGATTTTCTTACATCAACAGCTAATGTAGACTCATACACAGGTAGCGTTCCGAATTATATCTGGGGATATGGGAAGGCAGATGTATTAGAAGCAATGGCTAAGAATATTTCAAGCAGTGCAGTTGTAAGTCGTAGCATATTATCATATGATGGTACAGGTTCAGACAGTTATGTTGTATTGGATAAAAATCATAAGTATGCTTTAAGATTTACTCCAACATCGTCAGGTAAATTAACTGGGTTTCAGTTAAGGACATATCATCAGGCTATTAGGTGGTTAAGCGGTAACGGACCCTTGAAATGTGAGGTCTATACAGATAACGGTGGTTTTCCTGGAACTCAGATAGGTTCTACTGTATATCATTCGTTTTCTCTTTTAACACCGAGCACGAATAATTATATTCAAATGCTTGATGCAAATGTTGAGGTCAGTGCAGGAACAGATTATCATATTGTTTTATCACAAACAAATCCAGATGATTCATTGGCAATAATGGTTGAATATCCAATTACTGGAGGCGAGCGGTCATCATATTACAATGGTATTCAATGGTATCATCAAACGATATATAACTTACGTATTCGGCCTATAGTAACAACTGTAAGTGGGATGGTATATGTTGATGATGGTTCAACGTCGAGTGCCATTAAGAGTTTTAGATTGAGCCAGAATTATCCCAATCCGTTCAATCCACACACGACGATACGATACGAATTGCCCTGTAAAGCAAGAGTTAAGCTTGAGGTTTATGATGTGCTTGGCAGATTAGTATCAACGCTGGTAGATCTGGAGCAAGAAATGGGGAGTTACGAAGTAAAATGGGATGGTAAATCGGATGATGGTTTGGCGCTTGCATCAGGGATATATTTTTATAGATTGAATGCATTGCCTTATAATAAGGAGAGGAGCAGGTTCACAAAAACCGAACGTATGCTGATGCTGAAGTAATTTTTAGGAGTTTTCGATTTTTCCTTAAAAGCCCTGTCGTTTTAAGATGGCAGGGCTTTTTGGTTTTGAAATTGTGCAATTTTTCATTAAGTTATCAAAAGGAATTAGCTTCTGCACATCATTTGATTAGTGATAATAAGATTTGCCTTTTACAATTGATCGAATAAATGGAGTAGTTTCCACTATATTTTAGAAAAAATTCGATTGTTTTTGCTTGACCAAATTACTAAACTGACTAAGCTTAAGAATCTGATTAATATTTAGGGGGGTTAAGTTTTTTAGTTATTTGAAGTTTTTCGTGTTGAGATTATAAATTAAGCACATTGGTGCATTATAAAATCGGGTTAATAAATGAAGTCACTAAATGAAAGAATCAAAGATGGAGAAGAGAATTACAAAAATTGCAAAAATAATTGTAATACTATTATTATTTACTGTTCACTCTTTTAGTACAGAGTTAACAGGCAAACAAAGTTCAAAACTTCACCCATTATTTCGACTTCTTTTTATGCAGGATAAGAACCAACGTTCTGAATTTCTAGGTGGTAATAACCTACTGCTTTCGATTTCCAATTTAGAAGACGAACCAATTTATGATGCCATTATTTATACAGATAATCCTGATGCTTTACGTAAATCGGGTATTTCAATAAATTCGGTTTATCCCGAGTTTGTAACTGCACGTCTTACAAAAACTGAGATTGAACAAGTGGCTTTAATGGATTTTGTAAAATTTGTGGATCCAGGTTCCAAAAATCACCCACAACTTGAAGTAAGCACACCAGAAATAGGAGCTTCACTCTTGCACGCAGGTTTCATAAATAACGTGTATTATAAGGGTAATGGAGTAATTATTTTAATATATGATACTGGTATTGATTGGAAACATGTGGATTTTAGAAAGTCTGATACCACAAAATCTCGCATTTTATGTATATGGGATCAAACATTAGATAGTATTGCAGGAGATCATCGCCCTTCTGGATTTAATTATGGCGTAGAATACACGCAAGCACAGATAGAAGATGAACTGGATGATATGCCTTCAAATTTTGTTCGTGAGTTCGATAATAATGGACATGGTACACATGTAGCTGGTATTGCAACGGGAAATGGTAGGTCTTATAATGGTAAATACATAGGAGTAGCACCTGAAGCAGATCTTATTGTTATAAAAGGAAATTTTTCTGAGCCGGGGATGATCGATGGGTTAACTTACGCACAAAACAAAGCGATCGAATTTGGCAAGCCTGTTGTTGTAAATTGGAGCATTGGGGATCATAGAGGTTCGCATGATGGTACCTTTCCGTGTGAGAAAGCAGTTAATGCTTTTGTTAGAAATGCTGGAAGGGTTGTATGTATTGCTGCTGGCAATAGCGGATCTAATATAATACATGTTTCTGGTGCTGTTTCAAGCTCTTTGCAAGACAGTATACAAATTATAGTTCCATCTTATATTCCAAGCAGTGGTTCTGGAAATGATTATTTTATTTGTGATATATGGACAAGGGATTCAGATTCAGTAACTGCAACTCTTATTTCACCGAGAGGATTTCATTGGACTATAACACCTGGTACTTATATTGGCTATAATCAGACCGGATCTATAGATGGTGGAATCGGGCTTTTGTATAATTTAGTTATGCCTAATAATAATCATCGTGAGATAGCCGTCTGGGTTACAGATCTTGAAGCTGAATATCCACCTGCAGTTGGGACTTGGAAAATTAGGCTCACAAAACCATCAGGTGGAACAACACAATACGATGCCTGGATTGCTTATTGTAATCTCAATGGTAATTACGCGACATTTGTAAATGGTAATACAAGTAAAACTGTGTGTATTCCTGGAACAGCAGATAGTGCAATTACTGTTGGTGCGTATGTGACTAAAACTTGTTGGACAGATTATACGGGACTTGGTATATGGGACAATGGTTATACAGAAAATGATATTGCTCCGTTTAGCAGTATTGGCCCCACTGCTGATGGAAGGTTAAAACCTGAAATTTCGGCGCCTGGTGCGGCAATAGCATCCCCATTATCGCAAGGTGTTGATACTACTAGTGCATACCAACTTATTTTGCATGGCCAAAAGCATTGGATCATGCAGGGCACAAGTATGGCATCTCCACATGTTGCAGGAGTATGTGCTCTGCTTTTGCAGGCTAATCCAACTTTGAATGCGATACAAATAAGAGATCTTCTTACATCAAGTGCTAATGAAGATTCATACACGGGGCATGTTCCAAATTATACCTGGGGATATGGGAAGGTAGATGTATTAGAAGCAGTGGCTAAAAGTATCTTCAGCGGTGCCACAGTTACTCGTACAATTTATGCTTATGATGGTAATAGTGGTGATAGTTGCATTACGTTAACGGGCAACCTTAAGTTTGCTGTTAGATTTACCCCTGCTTCTTCTGGTAGATTAACCGGCGTGCAATTGAGGACGGCATTTCAATCTTTAAAATGGTTAGCCGGTAATGGGCCTTTATTATGCGAAGTTTATTCTGATAATAATGGACTACCTGGTAACAAGATAGATTCTACTGTGTCTCATACATTTTCTTTATTATCTCCAGGTACGAATAATTACATTCAAATGCTTGATGCAAATGTTGAGGTCAGTGCAGGAACAGATTATCATATTGTTTTATCACAAACAAATCCAGATGATTCATTGGCAATAATGGTTGAATATCCAATTACTGGAGGCGAGCGGTCATCATATTACAATGGTATTCAATGGTATCATCAAACGATATATAACTTACGTATTCGGCCTATAGTAACAACTGTAAGTGGGATGGTATATGTTGATGATGGTTCAACGTCGAGTGCCATTAAGAGTTTTAGATTGAGCCAGAATTATCCCAATCCGTTCAATCCACACACGACGATACGATACGAATTGCCCTGTAAAGCAAGAGTTAAGCTTGAGGTTTATGATGTGCTTGGCAGATTAGTATCAACGCTGGTGGATCTGGAGCAAGAAATGGGGAGTTACGAAGTAAAATGGGATGGTAAATCGGATGATGGTTTGGCGCTTGCATCAGGGATATATTTTTATAGATTGAATGCATTGCCTTATGATAAGGAGAGGAGCAGGTTCACAAAAACCGAACGTATGTTGATGTTGAAGTAATTTTTAGGAGTTTTTTCTTAAAAGCCCTGTCGTTTTAAGATGGCAGGGCTTTTTGGTTTTAGGATTGCCTTTGCGCAACTTCTTAATTATTTTTATTTTAAAATTCTTATTTAATAAGAAAAAGGACAAAAAGCTAATAAATGCGGTTTCTTGATAGGAGTATTGTTAAGTTTGCAATTTTATTTTCACTCACGCTATTCAGTATTCAGATAATTTTTCCGAAGAACGAACCAATGAACAAGGTATCATTGAGGCGGGGGGCAACAAAACCCGTGGGTTTTCCAATTCGCGGATCGGATTTGATGGGAAGTATATGGAAAGATTTACGGAAGACCTTTTTTATGAAAGAAGAATTATTGGAAAGTCAGACAGTCAGGAAGGCAGGCAAGTGGAATTTTTCGGTAGGTTCAACCCAAAATTGGTATGCCGATGATTTTACAAAAAATACAATTGAGCGTTATCTGGTACCTTCTACGTGCAGGGGTATAGGTAAGAATTGCTATGTTTTTGTAGAAGATTCTAGCTGGACAAATGAATTTGTTACTCAGTTGGAGGTTGACTCTATAATAGCTTATTTTGATGCAAAAACACCAGCCAATCCAGCAAAAGGGGTATTCGAAATGGATACTACTGTATTTGGCAGTCCACCTGATGTTGATGGAGACCCTAAAGTTATAATTCTATTGTTAAATATTAAAGATGGATATATGGGAAGTGGTGGATATGTTGTAGGATATTTTCATCCGTTGGATCAATTGCCCGATCGCCCTAAAAGTAACGCTGCGGAGATTTTTTTTATAGATACGAATCCGCTAAACTTGAGGGAACAATGGGGATTGGAGATGGGTGTTTCTACGTTAGCGCATGAAATGCAGCACATGATCCACTATAGATATGATCAATTTGAAGAGACCTTTGTGAATGAATGTTTCTCAACGCTTGCAGAAGTTATTTGTGGCTTTCCAATTTATGACCAGAGTTATTATGTTAGTAACACAAATCAGGAATTATTTTCGTGGCATGAAAAAAATTATAACCTTTTACCTGTGGATTATGCTCGTGCTGCAAGGTTTGGCCTTTATCTCTATGACCAATTTGGCCCTGAAGTTTGCAAGTATATAATTAGAAGTCAAAAGGACGGGATTGAAGGTATAAATGAAGGATTGCAGAATTATGGCACGAATCTGAGATTCAATGATATTGTAGTAAACTGGTTTATTGCTAATATCATAAATGATAGAACAATAGATACGATGTATGGATACCGGTATCCGCATTTGCCAAAAGTGAAATCGGAAGTGATTTTCAATCCAGATTTATTTAGAAATAGAGATACGGTAAAAAGTTACGCGGTAAAATACTTATCGTTTGCTGGAGGATCTTATTTGCGATTTAATTTTAGTGCAATTTCTGGTTTCCCCATTATAAAGGCAGTGGAAATAAGTCCCCTGTCAAAAATAATCGTTGATGTTAATCCTGATTCCGGGTTTTTCGAACCTGAGTTTGATTCTGTTTATTATATGATTCATTTTGTCATTATGGATATGGCGACTAATAGTTGTCTGTTATCATATTATTCATCTGGATATGGAGGTTACGAAAATTACACACTTTGCTATGCTGAGAATGAAAGGTACTGTGTAAACGTACCTTCTTCTATTACGAAATTTGCAGTTAGATTTACTCCTTCGCTTACAGGTGAATTATACTCGGTTGGTTTTAAGCTAAATTGGGACACCGGTGTAAGAGGCAATGGGTCACTGAAAATAACAATACATTCGAATGATGATGGCATACCGGGTGAACAGTTAGGAGATTCTGCCATAATTCCATTTCAGGAACTTGTAAATGGTGATTGGAATGAAGTAATTATGCGTTCACGAAAAATTCGGTTTACTCAAGGTGAGGACTTTCATGTAGTTCTGGAAGTATTGGGAGGTGAGGGTGATACTCTTCAGTTCCTATTGGGTGACGCAACGGGCTCGGAAAATCGTACATTATTTTTTGGGGAAGGACCGTGGTATCCTTTATCAAGTGTAAATTTATTGGTGAAAACTACTCTTGTTTATCCTGCAGATACTATGAAGAATGTTCCACTCGTATTTAATTTAGAACAAAACTATCCTAATCCATTTAATGAATTTACATATATAGATTTTGGAATTAACAAACCTGCTTTTGTTTCATTAAAGATTTATGATATTCTTGGTAGGTTGGTTACAACTTTGGTGAATGATTATAAGGAATTTGGGATTCATCACGTGAAATTCAACGCAGGAAACCTGTCTAGTGGAATCTATTTCTATTCGATAAATGTAGATGGTAAAATGAAAACCAAAAAAATGGTCCTTATAAAGTAGGATTGGCTTAGCATGAAACCTGTGATACTAAAGGATTCAAATGAAAAATTTTATGCGAATAAGCTAATTTGCATTGGACAGAACTATGCAGAGCATGCAAAAGAAATCAATTTTGATATACCTTCTTCACCAATATTCTTTCTAAAGCCAGCAAGTGCTATTATCTATGATGGGGACAAAATCGTAATTCCTTCCATTTCAAAAAATGTTCATCATGAAGTTGAGCTGGTAGTATTGATCGGGAAGGAAGGAAAGAAAATACCTCATGATAAAGCTATGGAGTATGTAGCTGGCTATGGTGTGGGTTTGGATATGACCATGAGAGATATTCAATTGGAGGCTAAAAAGAAGGGATTCCCCTGGACTCTCGCAAAAGGCTTCGACACTGCTGCTCCCATATCGGAGTTTGTACAGAAAAACAGGATACCTGATGTTTCATCACTGTATATTCGACTTATGGTTAACGACGAAGAGCGACAGTACTCGTGTGTGGATAAACTCATTTTTCCTGTGGAATTTTTAATATCGTATATTTCGAAATTCATGACGCTTGAGAAGGGAGATATGATTTTTACTGGAACTCCTCAAGGTGTGGCAACAGTGAAAGATGGAGATAAGCTTAAAGCGTCCCTGCTTGATTGTAATGGTAATATCTTGAGTAGCCTTACTGTTGAAGTTTGCAGAGAAAACCAATAAACCTCCCATTTCCTTATCCCTTAATTGCTTATGCAGTCTATTTTTGAATAAAAAGAAGAATTCCCTCTTTTTAGTGAATATATAGTTTCTCGAATATGATTATTCTATTTGACTTATAGCTCTGGTTTTTTTATTTTTTGTAAGTTAATAGAATGACGTTAATATAGTTTTTTTGGCTTTTAAAATTGTGGGAGGTAGTAGTTAAAAGTTGGGCAGAGTAATAGCAATAGCGATTCCAAAGGGAGGTGTGGGTAAAACAACAACAGCTGTAAATTTGTCTGCCAGTTTAGCCGTGATGGACAAAAAAGTACTTTTGATTGACACTGATCCATTCGGTGCCTGTGCGATGTCACTTGGAATTTCAAAGGATCGGATTAAAAGCGGATTATACGAGGCTTTTAATTTCGTTTACTCCATATCACAGGTTATTCATCATACGGAAATACCAATGTTGGACTTAGTGCCAATTAATGTCAAATCTGTTCAGGAAGAAGAACGAATGCTTCGTGTTTCAGAAAACCGAACCCTGCTGAAAAATCTCATTCGTTCAGTTGTGCCTCTGTATGACTATATTATAATAGATACACCACCTGTTTTGCGTGGACTTACTACTAATGCTCTCGTATGTGCAGATTCGGTTTTGATACCAATTAGAGCAGGTAACTTTTCTATTGAAGGAATAGATAAACTTTTCAGGTATTTTGAATGGATTCAAAACGTTGCCAATAAACCGTTGCTTATTGAAGGTATTTTACAAACGATGTATGAACCCCATACAAGAGCTACTGAGATTACTGAGAAAGAACTTCAATCAAAATATCAGAAATACCTTTTAAGGACTATTATACCTAAGAACACAATCCTGGCAGAAGCGTCTTTCTACGGAAAACCAGCTATTCTATTTAATGCTTCTTCAAAAAGTGCACTTGCATATCTTGAACTTGCTAGTGAACTTATGGAAAAGCACAAATCATTAGAGAAAGTTGATTCAATAACTCTAAAGCAAGAAATAGCATAGAAATCCTTTTAAAGTATACTCTGATTCCCAAAGAGCAAGTCGAATTATACGAAATATGTAAATGTTTCTGAGCTTCCACTACCTTTTTTATTTGGATATTTTTTTCATAGTTTTCAGTTACGATTTCATTTTGGAGCGTGTATGAGATGCAGATTTTTCCCTTTTTCAATATTAATGGTTTCTGCTTTTATTGTTTCCTTATTTATTCTTTTTGCTATAGCACTACCCACTCAACGGTCCACAATTAACACCGTTCCCTTTCGTATAGATTCTCTTTTCCAGGAACTTCATGCTCAAGGGAAATTCAATGGAAATGTGCTTGTTGCTCGAGATAATGAAATTGTTTATTCAAAAGTATTTGGTTATGCGGACTTTGAGCACAAGAAGCCACTTACTATTCAATCTATATTTGAAGTTGGTTCTATTACCAAGCAATTTACTGCTATTGTTGTTATGATGCTTTATGAGAATGGAAAACTGGATTTGAATGACCCAGTTAAAGTGTATATACCCGAATTTCCTTATGAAGGCATAACAATACACCATCTATTAACTCATCGTTCTGGTTTGCCTGAATACATGAGATTTGCAAAGAAGTACTGGAAAAACAAAAAGCAAGTTATGACTAATAAGGATCTTTTGAATATCTTGATAAAGTATCGTCCTGCATTATTGTTTTCACCAGATGAAGATTATTATTATAGTAATACAGGTTATGCATTACTTGCCTCTGTTATTGAAAGGATTTCAGGCTTGAAATATTCTAATTTTTTAGAAAATAAAATATTTAAAACTCTTGATATGAATAATACTTTTGTTTTCCGTAAGCAAAAAGCAAAGTACTACAATAACATAGCTTTTGGCTATGATTTGCGTCAACGTAGAGTAAGGGAAGACTATTTATGTGGAATTGTTGGAGATAAGGGAATATATTCATCTGTCGAAGATTTGCTTAAGTGGGATAATGCCCTTTATTCTGAAAAACTTGTTAAGCAGGAAACTCTGGCAAAAGCTTTTACTCCGTATAGCTATGATAAGAACAACGATAGGTATTACGGTTATGGTTGGCGAATTGCAGAAATTAATGGATGTAAGATTTTTTATCATGCAGGTCAATGGAATGGATATAATAGCTTAATATTAAGGCGCCATTATGATAAATCTACTATCATAATTCTTTCTAATAAAAGGGATTCGGTTTATGAAGAATTGGATGTGCTTGTAAGTATGCTGGACTCAAAAGATGGAACAGTAGGTGCAAAAAGTAACGGGTTTTAATGATAGCTGTCCAAGGTTTTTCAAAATTCATGCTTTTAAAGCAAGATATGCATTTCTATATATCTTTGACATAACTTTAATTAGATGTCTGATTTTTTTTAAAGGGTGTATTGAGGTCGCTTGTGTTTGCTCTGGGTATGTTGATAGATGTTTCTGCAATGGCATATTCATAATCTAAATAGGCACGAGCAGGATTTGATTCACCGAATGAAAACAATGTAGTTCTTATCCTAAGGTCAAGCCCGGTGCTTTATCAAATTTCCTTTTCTCTTATTCGGACATTCTATTTCTGCAATTTACTTTTGTTGTAATGTACGTTGTATTGTTTTTGCAAAATATTTTGTTAAAATAAAGCCAATTTTTTGCATATTGCCAAAATTCCTCCCCTTAAGTGTATGCTCCTTAGGTTTTGCTTTACGTCCTTCTCAGATATTATAAAAATCTTGAGAGTAAGCCTGTGTATATTAACTTTGATTCGTTACTATGCCGATTAACATAAACTTGTCCGCCTTGCGGTGGGCTCAGACAGTATTTTGTGCCGACACTTTGCTCGCCTTGTTTTACTACTGCCGAAGGCATGGATTACCACATATTTTTCTAAGGTCGTTTATTAATTATTTTGGACAAGTGTGTTCTATTCCATTTTTAGATGCTTCTTAGCTACAGTAATACACTCTTTTAAAATTTGTTTATCGGTTTTCACCACTGCAATTAGTCGACCGATTTTTTCTAAAGTTGCCTTATCAGTGCTCCAAATTGCCAAGCCTTCTGCTTCAGGGTCGAATTGTATTAAATTCATAATATTTGGGTCTGATAGCATAATCGCACCATACACAATTCCTTCCCAACTATAGCCACCGCCTTGAAATCCTTGTTTTCTTAAATAATCAATATGACTGTCAGTTTCGTCAATATCATAATAATCCAATCGATAGGCGTTTTCAGCAATCACAATTAAATTTCCACGAATTGAAATTGTTGTATCGCAAATTGCATTTACAAGTTTACTATTCTTTTCAATTGAATTGCTACAACTTATTAATATCATCAATACGAAAACAATGTTAATGTATTTCATTCTGCAATATGTTTTAATTATTGATAAAGTATACTAGTATTGACCGTCTCGTCTCACCACTTTCAAAACATTTATTTTTCATGAGGCAGAACGGGACGGAGTGAACTCTTTACTTCCATATTTCAGAATAAGCATGCATCGTAATACCTTTACCGCCTACAGTTGCTCGTTATCTCAGCAAGATAAGTTTTTTCGTCTCGGTGAATAAGCCAGCCTGCAAACGATAAAAATATACTCCGCTCGGCAAGCCGGAAGCATCCCACTGTTTTGAGTGCTTTCCAGCAGATAGTTCCTCACTAAACAGAGTTGCTACTTCTTTACCTAATGCATCAAATATTTTCAGCGATACAAACGATTTTACAGGAAGAGTGAAGGTAAATGTTGTCGTCGGATTAAATGGATTAGGATAGTTTTGAAATAACACAAAGGTTTCGGGTGTCAGATCGTTTTCATTTTCAACCCCCGTTAATGGCTGGATGAATCTTCCATATACATCACCATCGGAAAAATTTGAATCTACCTTAGTTGCAACAACCAAATACGATCCACCGCCAAAACCAACACCGCCAATAGGTATTTTATTTCCTGACGGGCTTATAACAACAAAAGGTTCACCAATCGGGTTGCCGGATACGGAAAAAAATTGTCCCATGAGTGAATAATTAGAAAATTGTGTCCAGGTTATGAAGTAATTTGTTCCGTCAAATGCAACCGAAGGGAGAAAAGGAAGTTTACTAGAATCACAAATAGAGATAGTTTCTTGTATTGTTCCTGATTTTGTAATAAACTTGCCAAACAAAGCCCATTTTGGATGGTCACCTTTACTATTCGTTGTCTCGTGGAATGCCAACAAATACCTTGTTCCATCATAAGCGAGTGAAATTGGATTGTCACTGTAATATGGACCATCATCGATTGTAAAATTCGATCCAATAAGTGCACCAGACCTGCTCACGAATTGCCCATAGATATTTTTATCTGATTGCTCTGGAATCTGTTCTACCCATGCTACCAAGTAATTTGTACCGTCAAATGCAATTGCTAGTTCTCGAGCATAATTGTTGCTAATTTTGGTTTCGTTACCAACTGGTTCTGCCCTGAATTTGTCGACTAACCTTCCGTATAAGAATCCGTCTGTTTTCTCATACACAACCAAAATAGAATCACCACCCAATGCAAAACCAAATCTGCCAGGTCCCTCTGTTGAGATACTACTTGCTATTGTAAACGGTGTGCCAGCTAAATTTCCCGCAGTATCTATGAATTGTCCTCTCAAATTGTTATCAAAATTGCACCATACTAAAAAGTAATTTCTCCCATCAAAGAGAGGAATTGCACCGGGAGGAGTGCCTTCATCATTCAGTGATATTCGTGATCCAACTAAAGTCCCCGGGTAAGTAATTATTTGTGCGTTTATTGAGTAAGGGTTAGTATTATCTCCTTGAATTGCTACCAGTCCTTTATCTACTAAGCCAAACACTGCACCTCCTGAAAAAGTTGTATCGGTCCCAACAGCAATCGGGAATTCTTGTGCTTTAATAGTTGCCTGTGTGAAAATAAAACTCACAATTATTATAAAATGGATGAAATGTGTTTTGAACATGATGTATCCTTTCCTTTTATTGAATTGTTAGAAGTAGTTGCCGATGTCGTCTGGTAAAAACTGCAGTGCTGTCGTTTTGTATTCAGGTTATTAATAGGGAAGCGGCATTGAGCACTTAATGATAAAATTGAATTCATAAACGAACCCCTTTGGTGTGCGTCAGTTTTTTACTTGTTATTTGAAGTGCGCACACGTGTTACTAACTGCTTTAAAATTATGATAAATGCTATAAATATTCAACTTAATAATTACCTTATTTTTCTTAATGAAGTGTGCGCATTTCCTAAATAACGTGCATAGTAGCAACGCAGTCCCGCTTGACACTATAAATAAACAATTTTTCTGTGGCAAGCGGGATTGAGCGAACACTACTATTTATTAAACTTTGTTTCATATTTTTCATTTCCAATTACGTGCTTGTTCCGATGCTGTTTGTCGGGAAGCGACGTTGCTACTGCTGTTAGCTGCTGTTGCTTCCATCCTGTCTGACCTTAATGTTAATTCCCATTCTCTCCATGTCCTTCATCAAGCGATTTGGTTCAACTAAGTCCCCCATGTACCACAATCCAGGTTTTCTTATGGATCCATCTATATATTGCAACAAACAAGCTACTACTGCAATTGCTGTGAACCAGTAGCCATCTTGGTGTTCAAGGCGGATTATTAGCGATCTCTTCTGAGCCCCTTTCTCACCCTGAGCTTCCAATTTCATGACCGTTCCATAAGGAGGAGTAGAAAATGTTTTCCAACTCCAAAAGATCAAATTTGCCATCGGATTTAATCCTATTTTCGGAAAAAGTTTCAATATTGCAAAGGAAAATGGGAAAACAAAATAGTCTACAAACCAGTTAATGCCAGCGACGTAACATCCCATAAACTGCATGGAAGGGAACAATTGAGGGAGCACAATCATTTCCTCAAAGAACATGGGGCTGCAAACCTTTATTCCGAATTGCTTTCCAAAGTCCATTTTTGCGAAATCTCTTGTGTTCCACATATTGGTTTTCTTCCAAGTACCATGTCTATAGATTAATGCTTTATAATTAACCAGTTCCTCAACAAATTCAACTTTTGATTCCTTGGAAACATTGACATTTCTCCAATCAAATTGGATAAGGCAACTTACAATAGCTGTATCAATCTTGTCAAAAAACTGTGCTCCGTATCGAACTAGCATTGCAGGGAGGCCTGGATGAAAGCCACCATCAGTAATGAAACAACGTCCCGCACTTCTTATTCTATCTGACCATGAGTTAAGTAAAGCAGTCTTTGAAGTCGAGTACTGAATATCCAGATAATCAATGCCTGCTCTCAAGGCTGCATCAGCGATTTCCTTAACATAATTAGCAGTAGGGGATGCCACAACGACTATATCAACATTTTTAAATACTCGTTCCAGGCTTGAAGTATTTGAGGCATCAACACTAGTTGCCGCAACCCTTTTTCCATCAAATATGCTGTTGAACTGAGAAGCCGCCTGTTCAGCCTTCTCAATATTTCGTCCTGCTAACAGTAATCGCACATTTGTTTCTTGGAGCAGCAATTGTGCGAGACGCTTACCAGTATTTCCATATCCACCGAGTATCAAGATTGTCTTAGTATCCATAGAATGTCTCCCATCAGCAATGGCAGCTAACGTTTCGCATAAAAATGACGTTCCGTTGCGAACTATAAAAAATCAATTTCTGTGAGCAACGGAATGTATCAACAGGCGAAACGTCTGAATTAAATATGTAAAATTTATGACTCATTTTTTTGTATGTTAACTGCCGTGCGAGCACTAACGAATACTCTTCCTAAATTTAACGGTTTTATTTGGTTTCTCAGCAACGTTCCAGTCAACTTCGAGGTGGCGTGCGGCTTTCGAAAGACGTTGTATTTCTTTTTCTGTAACATGAGCACTGCCACCTTTAACTTGAAATAAAACAATATGAAGTACATCAGGATCACTTTTATGACGTTTTACAGCTAAAAGATCAACAACACCCTTGTACTCATAACCTCGACGACTATCGAGATCCAGACATTTGTATCCTTTTTTTGACAAAAAGTATTTCGTGAATGTTTTTGCATTTTGACCGGACTTGTGTGCTAACTCGGCTGCACGACGCCACTTTCGTGTATGAGCTGCTTTCTGTCCGACCGTCATTTTCGATTTATCAATTTTCAATACTACCTCCAAGTGCGAGCATGGCAGTTAACGTTTTGCGTGTTTGCGAAGTGCCGAAGGCATTTTGGTGAGCGAAGCGAACCGTAAACACGCTGTTATACGCCGTGCGCCAACTCATTTCTTACCTGAAGCCACGAAGATGCTGATACTTGCATATTCATCTCCCTGACGGGATTGAGCACAACAGTTCTCACCTACACAGTCCACAATTACATTTTTAAGCCCCGCTTCTGTAAACCCATTTTCTAATGTCTTCCCTCTTGAAACCCATCCAGCGATCGTGATGTTCATCTTTCAAGAACTCAAAAGTGTGCTCATCCAAATCCGTAATAATTAATTTACCCCCTGGCTTCAGAATTCGTACCATTTCCTTTATTGCTTCCG
>Ga0078972_1003508_pt1 | contig 46688 bp, 43 predicted proteins | sample YelNatPaOPGAMG01_FD_67568 | JGI IMG/M metagenome (GOLD analysis project Ga0078972, IMG submission 67568) | Hot spring thermophilic microbial communities from Obsidian Pool, Yellowstone National Park, USA - OP-RAMG-01 (SPADES assembly) (version 2) | ecosystem: Environmental > Aquatic > Thermal... | reverse complement strand
AGCAAAAAGGTCGCATTCGCTATGGAATAGAAAAACTTTCATTAAGCCAGCAACATATGGGTAAAACTTCTTTTTTTCGACCATTTTGTGGAATATCGTATAACCAGTTTTAGGGTGATAAAAAAATAGATCGGTATTAACATCTAATAAATTATTTTTATTGAGCCGAATCATCAGATCGTAATCTTCAGCACCCCGCCACATATAAGGCGTATAAAAACCAACTTTTTCAAAAACAAAATGTGGAAAAATCCCCCAGTGACTTATACTCGAAATGAACTCTTCGGTACTTTCATTCAATTTACAGATAGGAAGTATTACCATGCTTTTTTCTTTTGCTTCTTTTAATAAAAAAAACAGAAAATCGTTAGATCCTGGAAAAGCATCTATGTCAGCTATAATGATAAAATTATAATTTTCTAAATAAAGAAAATAAGAACCGCAAAAAAATGCACCAGAAGTACCAATTGGCAAAGTTTCTTCCATATGAATTATGGATAAGCCATCAAATATGCTATCTTCTGGGTCTATTTCAAAATTTCTTGGATAGATAAATAGACAATCTATTTTATCATGATAATCGAGTTTGCGTATAACTTTCAAAAATTCAATAAGTTGATTTTTGTCTCCTACTGGGCAAAAAAGTGCTACTTCAGCCTTTTTTCTTCTATTGTCTGCTATTATTTTAAGTGGAAGATCGTTTATCATATAATTTTATTTTCTGTTATTTTTAAAAACAAATCATATTGTTTATCAGTGTTCTATCTATTTAGATTTCTTTTTAATGATGTAATTTCCACATTGAGCTATATCCAGATACGAGTTATCCATCGTGAAGACTAATTCTTTTATAAAACCGATGAGCGGGTAGCCATGAATATTGAGCGAAGTGTTTAATATTCCGCCGATACCAGTTAGCTTTTCATATTCTCTAATGATCTTATGATATTCATCGTTGTGCTCTTTCTTAACAACATTTGGCCTCATAGTGTAATCTTTTCTATGAATAGCTGCCTTTAACTCTTTCTTTCCCTTTTCTGTAGTATCATATGCAGTTATCATATAATATGGCAATGATTTACCATTATGGATAGCGTAATCATCAAGGGATTAAAGATTTTCCTGGTCTGCTATACCTGAAAACAGCATTAGCACAAGCACTTGACTTAACATAGCCGTGAAATTTTTAAACTCTCACTCCTATTAGTAGTCTATGCAGATAACTACTATTATTGGTACGAGGCCTGAGATAATCAAAATGGCACCCCTAATTCCATTGCTTGATAAGTATTTCGACAATAAGCTCATTTTTACCTCTCAACACTACTCAAAGAATCTGGTGGATGTGTTTTTTGACGAACTTAAAATCAGAACTCCAGATGTCTTTCTAAGAACAAATACATCCAAAATGAAAAAACTTGAAGCCAGCATTTATGAAATTCTTAAGAAAGATGATTCACAATGGGTTGCAATTTACGGTGATACAAATTCAACTCTCGCCAGCGCGAGAGCTGCAAAAAAACTCGGAAAAAAATTAATCCACTTTGAAGCCGGTTTGAGGAGCTATGACAAGAGAATGCCGGAAGAAAGAAACCGATTTGAAACTGATCATATTTCAGACATTCTTTTTACACCAACAGAATTATGCAGAAAACAATTGAAAAAGGAAGGGATAAAGAAAAATGTTTTTGTAGTCGGCAATCTTATTGTTGATGTTTGCCTAAAATATTCTAAAAAAGTTAAACCATACCAAGGGGAATACATCCTAGTTACCGCGCACAGGCAGGAAAACGTTGATAAATTCAGAAGACTTATGAGAATACTAACTACGTTATCTCAGTTCCCAAAAGTTATTTATCCAATTCATCCACGCACGATGAAAAATATCAAAGAATTTAGGATAAAAATTCCTAAAAACGTAACCTTGATGGACCCCGTAGGCTATCTAGAATTTCTCTCACTGTTGAAAGGAGCCCAGCTTGTGCTCACGGATTCTGGGGGTGTTCAGGAAGAAGCTATCACTTTACATACTCCGTGCCTTACTTTAAGAGAAAGCACGGAAAGATGGGAAACCGTAATTGCCGGAGGGAACTTTATTGTTGGGCTGGACCCCTTGCTCATTCATTTTTATGCAAAGCAAATAATTGAAGGCGATCTCGGGAACCATATGAAAAATGCTAAAAATCCTTATGGAAATGGAAAAACGGCGGAAAAGATAATTAAAATTCTTAGGACAGAAATAAAGTGAGAAAATGAATATTTTAGTGCTCACAAGATATTTTTTCCCTTGTGAAAAACAAAAAATAATAAAAGAGGGCTATGGCGCAGAATGGAGAATATATGAACTCTACAAAAGATTTTCAAACAAACATAAAATTAAGATAATCACACAGAAAACGTTATCTTTAAAAACAACAAAATGCAGGCTTGGGAAACTTCAAATATTTTATGCTGCTTGCCTGGCCCCATTCCATTTTTTAACAAGATTTTTTTTACCCTTGCGTTTCTTTACGACTCTTATGGAATCTAGAAATTCAGATTTGATAGTCGCAGAATTCCATCCATTCCACTCCATAGGCCTAGAGGCCTTTTTTGTATCCAGAATTTTTGGTAAACCTTTAGCTTTAGATGTGCATGATGTTGCGTCAAATCCAATTTACGAAGTATATGAAAAAATTATGTATTCAGTCGCGGATTTGGTAATTGCCACAAGTCCTGAAATGAAAACTTATGTAGAAAAATATAATAAAAACGTTGTTTTAGTCGAAAATGGTGCAGATATAAAGTATATAGCAAAATTTAAATGCCCTAAAAAAACAAAAAATATTTTTTTGATTGGTTTTTCAGGTTCGCTTACACCGCAGAATGGTGTCAACTACGTGATACACGCATTTTATTATTTTTTAAAGAAAGTGAAAAAATCAAAATTATTAATTTTTGGTGATGGAAGAGAAAAGAAAAACCTTGAGAACCTTTCACGTCAATTAAGAATTCATGATAAAGTTGTTTTTGCTGGTTTCCTTAAAAGAAAAGAGCTGTACAAACAACTCTCGTTTTGTGATGTTCTTGTAGCCCCATTTCCCTCTGGAACTGAATTTAGAACAAATTTACCATTAAAAATAATAGAGTACCTTGCAATTGGAAAGCCTTGTATCGTTACTGATATACCCGTACTAAGGAGAATCGCCGAAGAAAGTGCAGCATGCTTTGTTGCAAGAGCTATGGACCCGGTAAGTATCTCAAAGAAAATATATCATGCTTTTACTATTAAACAAAAGGACCGAATAAAAATAGAAAAGAACGCAAAGAAATACGTAAAAAAATACGATTGGGGGATACTTGCCAAGAGGTTTGAAGATTCTTTGGTGAATCTTTATGAAAATAAAAAACAGATTTCTTAGGGCATTTTTCAATAGATGCTGCGGAAGTTTCATTTTCAACCAAGTTTATAGATATGCTAAATGGAAGAAATTCGCCATTTCAATTTCTTTTGATGTTGATTCGAAGGAAGACCATAAAAAAATACCTGAAATTTTAGACATTGCCTCATCATATAACAAAATAAAGTTTGATTTTGCTGTAATAGGAAAGTGGGTAGAACGATATCCACAAATATATAAACGGATTGTTGAGGAAGGCATGGATTACTCAATCACACTTACAGCCATCCAAACCACGAAGAACTTAACCCAAAACAGTGGAATCAATTAAATAGAAAAGAACAGTTGTATGAAATAACAAAGTGCCATGCCGTTGTTAAAAGGATTAGTGACTTTGAGATGAAAGGATTCAGATTGCCTCATTTTGGATCCTAGTTTAACACAGACCTCTATTCATTACTTGTAGAAGCCGGTTATTCATTTTCTTCTTCAACTCTAGCTGTGGATGCAGAAAAACCCTACCTATATAAGACAAAGGAAGGAATAACAGAATTTCCAATAACAATATGCCCCAAACATCCATTCATAGCATTTGATAGCTATCATTCTTTTAGAAAAGGCTGGCATTCAGAGAAAGAATTTTATGAGCTATTTGTTTTTCTTTTGGAATACTCCAAAAACAAAAAGTTGCATCTAAACTTGTATTTTGATCCAAGCGATACAAACATCAAGCATATTTTGACAAACTCGAAGACCGATGGGATAATCTCGCTCTACTCATCTATCTTATTAGACTAAGAGCAACCATGGGCACAGGGGACGGTAGTTTTCTCTATCTTCTACTCGTTTGTTAAGCCCTCCTGATTTATGTCCTAAAGCCGGCGCAAACAAAGGAAGATGAAAGATTTGGGAAAACCAAAAGAATTGAAAATGGTAGTTTTATGAAACCTGAGTTTCTAGTTTTTTAGGCACATATATCGATTCTACTCATCTATTTCGAGATGAAAAATAGCAATATGCCTAAATAGGCATATGAAAACCTTTCAAAGAGTAAAGCGGATTAAAGGAAAGGAGTATCTCTATGAGATAACCCCGTACTACGATAAGAAAACAAAGAAGATACGTCATAAAAGCAAGTATCTTGGTAAGTACGAGAACGGGAAGTTAATCAGACCAAAGAAACCTCTCCCAAGGGTTGTGTACTCATATGGAGAGTTTATTCCGTATCTCCATATTTTTAAGGAGCTTGGGATAGATGGAATTCTAGATGAAATTTGCTCGAAGAAGGCTGATGCCCTTGTGATTAAAGCACTTGTTCTAAATAGGTTGATCAGGCCTCTTGCTCTTCAAAACATCAAAAGCTGGTTTGAAGGGACGATTCTTTCAAAAGATGGAGAGCTTGCATTATCTGTGCAATCATTAAGTAATTTTCTTTCGCAACTTGGTAATTCTTCAATTCCAAACTACTTCATAACAAAATTTGTCGAGAGGAATAATAATGTCGATTCACTTATGTTTGACATTACTTCTCTTTCATCTTATTCAAAATTGAATTCATTGCTTGAATATGGTTATAACAGAGACAATGATGGTTTGCCTCAATTCAATCTATCGCTTGCTGTTGACAGGGAAAAAGGAATACCACTTATGTATGACATTTATTCTGGGAGTATCAAAGACGTTTCTACAATCAAAAACTCAATAAAAAAGATGAAAGCAGTAGGTCTGAAGTTTTCTGCATTAGTGCTTGATAGGGGCTTTTTCTCAACTTCAAATTTAGATGAGTTAATCAAGGAAAAATTACCTTTCATAATAGGTGTTCCATTTACACTCAAAGAAGTGAAAAGGCTTATTTCAATGGTGCACAGAGATATCGAAGATCCAGAGTTTGTCAAATTGTATAATAAGACACCACTCTTTGTCAAGGAAATCAAAATAGCTGTTGGCCCTCACAATCTGCAAGGTTATCTATTCTACGATCTCAAGAGAGAACAAGATGAGAAGAATGCATTTTACACACGCCTTTACCAGGCAAAAGAACTGCTCTTAAGCGTCAAACTTCAGAAGTGGATGAAGCCTGAAAAAGTAATCGAGGAGATTACAAAAGATCTACATAGCTATTTCGATTGTAAAGTTGTAGGTAATGCATTCCAAGTAAAGATCAAAAAGAAGGCAGTTGCTCAGAGAGTAAACAGAATGGGAAAGACCATACTTATCTATCACGGAGATTTTAATTGGAAAGAATGCCTAGAGCTGTATAGGCAGAAAGATGTTGTGGAGAAGTGCTTCATGACACTAAAAAGAGACATCTTAGCTTCTCCTTTGAATGTACAAAAACAAGAAACTGTCAGAGGATTGATATTCATAACTTATCTTGCTCTAATCTTGAGATTCAAGCTTCTTAAGATGATGCAAATTGCAAACCTTGACGAGAAATACTCTGTCGAAGCACTGATGCTTGAACTTGAGAAGATAAAGAAAGTAGAACTTCAGAATGGGGAGCTGATTGTCACTGAGATAGGGAAAAAACAGCAGGAGATTTTGACTGCAATGCAACTATGTGCCTAACTCCTTGGAAGGTAAGGATCTATGAGAAGAGAATAACTCCTTTCGGAAATTCTGCAAAATTAGATGCCCCAAAAAAGTACATCGGATACCGGGCATATGTTATTATTGTAAAAGACTAACTAACTATTTTTGTCCCACAGCCTAATGCTACATAAATGAATTGAGGTTTTTGCATAAAAACACTTTACGTATTATTCACAATAAAAATCTTCCTCGCTAAATTTGTTTAGAGTTATTTTATAATCAGGTCTTATACTTTTGACAATCTTTGGAAGTCTTTCTTTATCAGTTGGTTTATGATATGCTGAAAATGATAGTATTGGTTTCCATCTCTTTATTGTTTCTTTCGCACCGAGCAATATGTTCTCTTCGTAGCCTTCCGTATCCATTTTTATAAAATCGATTCTTTCTATATTGTTTTCTTTAACAAAATCGTCCAAGGTTATTACTTTAATTTCTTGTATCTTCGGTTTGTTTACCCCACTTTCAGATCTGGGTATTATATAAGCTCCCTCGTCACCGCCGCAAGTATAAGAAATCATTTTTCTCTCTTCTACATCGCCTAATCCTTTATTTATTGGAATTATTCTATTCTCCAACTCGTTTCTCTTTATATTTTCAACTAAAATATCATAGGTTTCTTTTACAGGCTCGAATGCATAGACTTTTTTGGCGCCTAGTACAGCGGCATAAATAGAAAAAAGGCCTACATTTGCACCTGCATCTACAACAATTTTATTTTTTATGCTACTTTCTTGCAGATTGTATTGGTCATGGAGAATTATATCTTTAATTAACAAAAACAAAACACAAAAGAGTACTGGTGTTTCATTAAAACTTAGAGTAGACCTCCCGATCTCAACTTTGAGGTTATTGGGATAGCCACCTAATTTTAGTACGTATTTAATTATTTTTTTTCTCACTATTTTGCCTATCTCTTTTCTTCCTGCTCGACTGAGCAGATTAAAATTTATAATATCTTTTATGATAAACGGGTATTTTATTATAAGACGTGGGAGATTTCTTTTTATATTTCTTACATATATTAACTCAAATTTTTCTTTATCCAACTCTACTTCTTCGTCATCATTGCCGATCCATATTCTTACACTATTCCCATGTCTATCATATATCGCATTTTCATTTTTTACTCCCATGGCCTCACCAAATTTCTATATTCTCCAATAACAGCATAATCAAAGTTAATTCTAGAACGTAAGAGTTTAAAAATTCCACAGTTAACGTCAGCGAAAGACTCATAATTCTTTCGTACATATTATTATCGACCTCCCATGATAGAACAAGAATTGAGAACTGAAATAGTTCAACTAAAAGCGCAGTTAGCTGAAAGAGACAAAATAATCCTAGATCTCAAAGAAAAAGTCGAATACTTGCAAAGAGAAAACAAGGAATTATATAATGAAATTGAAAGATTGCATAAGGAGCTTAGAAAATACAAAAATGAGAATACACCATCAGGATCTATTCCTCCATATCTGAAAAAAACACTTGAGAAAGCAGTTGAGCAATCCAAAGAAAAACCACCAACTAATGAAAACACCACAAACATTAGGAACGAAAGACCAAATAGAGTAGACAGAAGAGAAAAACTTGAACTTTGTAAATGCCCATATTGCAATGGTCCACTTACAAAAAAGAAGAAAACATACTCAAGAAGAGTAATTCACATCCAAATACCTGATGCTGAAGTAGTAGAATACAAAATCCCTGAATACTACTGCCCTGCATGCAAAAAGACAGTAAGACCAAAAGTTCTAGATGCACTTCCAAACTCTAAGTTTGATCTTAACACAGCAATACTAATCTCATTTCTTGTGGTTGTATTGAATATGTCTACATCTAATGTAAAAACATTGTTCTCAACTCTATTTGGGCTTGAAATAAGCAAGAGTAGCATAAGTAATATTCTACAGCAACTTAGGTATTACCTTGGAGATGAATATGCAAAGCTTGAGGCAGAGCTGAAGAAGGCTAAGGTAAGATACAGAGATGAGACAGGTTGGAGGGTAAATGGAAAGCTCAATTGGGTATGGGTATGTGCTAGCGCAAAGGCAATTATCTACAAGATAGAGAAGAGTCGTGAGCATAAGATTGTAAAGAGAATGGAAAATCCAAGTGGAGTAGATGTGTGCGATGGATATGCAGCATATAACAAACTGAAAGGGGAGCGTCAGCGCTGTTGGGCTCACTTGCTTAGAATGGCAAAGAATCCAGAGTATGGCTTTAGGGATGAGAAAGAAGTAGAAGAATATGCGCGACTTGTTGAATGACTTGGGCAGCTATTCCACCAGGCAAAGGAAGATAAGAGATGTAGGAAAGTCTCGCCAGAGCTAAAAGAAGAATATGAAAAGAAGCTTCTCCATCTACTCATGTCAATAAAGAGGCTTGGGAAAAATGCAGACAAGCTTATGAATTACATAATGAAGTTTGAGGATGAATGGTTCACATTCCTTAAGTATGAGGAAGTTGAGCCTACAAACAATCTTGCAGAAAGGTCATTGAGACATATTGTCATAAAAAGAAAGATAAGCCAGCAGAGCAGAAGTGAAAGGTGCAAAGAGAGTTATGCAATGCAAGTATCACTCTACAAGTCAGCACAACAAAGAGGAGAGAATTATATAGAATTGCTGCACAACGTCTTAGAAAGACAACTCTTCGAAATGGGAAAATTTTGAACTCTTATCGGCCGTAAATATCACTTATTAAGATTTTTTATATAACACTGGCAAGAAATATTTACCTCTATCTTTTTAAGTAGTATTATTTTATCTTACTTTATGAAAATTTTGCAGGCAGTGCATGCATTTCCGCCAAGCCAAGGCGGTATAGAGCATCACGTTTATCATCTGAGCAAAGAACTCGTAAAACTCGGAAACGAGGTTGTCGTAATAACTACCAGGGATAAGGGAACAAAGGAAGATGAAAGCACAAATGGAATAAGAGTAAAGAGGCTGTTTACTATAAACTTTCCGCTTTTTTCAGCTGCCCGCCTGCCATTTGCCGCGTGCCTTGCTATGATGAAGGAAGATGCTGATATTTATGCAGCGCATGGTTATGGCTCGATAATGCCGCTCTTTGCAGCTCTCGCGGCTGCATTGAAGAAAAAACCATTTGTTTTCACCCTGCACGGTTATCCGGAAGTCCGCGGTATGAAGAGGGTATTCTACTATTTCTACAGATTTTTTATTGCGCCAATCTTTCTCACAATTGCTAAAAAGGTTATAGTTGTGTCAAAGACCACTGCGTGGAAGATAGAGAAAGAAGTAAAAAAGGAAAAGATAGTGTACATCCCGAACGGCATTGAGGAAGATTTTGATTGCGCGCTTGACTACGAAGGTAAAAACAATATAACATACGTCGGAAGGCTCGATGAAGATAAGGGAATAGATGTTCTTATAAAAGCATTTGCAGAAATCAAAAAAACAAACCCAGAACTTGCTCTTCGAGTAGTAGGAAAGGATGAAGGAATAAGAAATAAACTTGAAGCACTTGCGCGATCTCTTGATGTTAAGATTACATTCAGCGAAGTTCCTTACGAAAGAATGCTTGAGGTTTATTGCGAGAGCAAGGCAGTAGTTCTCCCGAGCAAGTATGAGGGTTTTTCTCTTGTCTGGTTAGAGGCGATAGCATCTGGAAGGGCGATGTTCTCAACACCAGTTGGTGAGGCGCCAAATCTTTTCGAGCAGGTTTATGAGCAAAATAAGGAGTTATTCCTTTTCAAAAATGAGAAGGAACTTGCCGAAAGGCTTTCAGCATTCCTTGCAAATCAAAAGAAGTACAAAAAAACAATCGAAAGGGCGAAATATATTGTAAAAGAAGAATACTCCTGGGAAAACGTCGCACTGCAAACACTAAACATCTATAAAGAAGTAATTCGATAACAAATTTAACAAAACGCAAGAATTTGCGCGCATATAGGTTTTCCTTCTTTGAGACATTATAACTTGACTGCGAGCACCAGCTTCAAACTCATCTAATGTAAAGCATATAAGTTCAAGGGCTTGTCTCACTAACAATAATTCACAAGAATGATTTAAAGCTAATCGTCAACCGATGCGTTTTATAATAATTTATGTGGAGAAAGCATTATGAAAGTCTTAATAACCGGCGGGGCGGGCTTCATAGGTTCGCATATTGCAGAAGCGCTTCTTAAGAAAAATTACGAAGTGAGAATACTTGACAATTTTTCAACAGGAGAAAAAGAGAACATAAAAGGGATAAAAGCAGAGGTAATAGAAGGAAGCATAACAGACAAAAAAGCAGTTGACGAGGCGATGAAAGGCATAGACTACCTGTTCCACCAAGCAGCGCAGGTGTCTGTTGCTGACTCAGTAAAGAACCCGGCAAGAACGTGGGACATAAACATAAAGGGAACGAAACTCGTGCTAAACGCCGCGGTTAAAAATAAGGTAAAAAAAGTCATCGTTGCATCTTCAGCAGCGGTCTACGGAGACGACCCGCAACTTCCAAAAAGAGAGGAGATGAAACCGCAGCCGATATCTCCTTATGGAAACTCAAAACTCATGAACGAGTACATGGCAGAGAACGAGCACAGGATAAACGGCTTGAATGCAATATGCCTCCGCTATTTCAACGTCTATGGCCCAAGGCAGTCGCCAAAGTCAGAATACGCAGGCGTGATATCAAAGTTCATAGAAAAGATGACAAAGGGCGAGAGACCAACGATATACGGCGACGGCGAGCAAACAAGGGATTTTGTATATGTCGAGGATGTTGTGAACGCGAACATCCTGGCGATGGAAAACGAAAAGGTCAAGAGCGGGGTTTTTAACATTGCGACAGGAAAGGAAACGAGCATAAACGAGTTGGTCAGAACGATAAACGAGATATTGGGAAAAAACATACAACCGATATACGAGCCAGCAAGAGAAGGCGACATAAAACGCTCAGTTGCCGACATAACAAAAGCGAAAAGAAAATTAGGCTACGAGCCGAAATACACGCTAAAAGATGGTTTGAAAAAAACAATAGAATGGTACGAAAAAAGATAATCAGCCGAAAAACGAATCGAGCGATTTTTGTTTTCCAAATCCTTTTAGTTGATGTTCATCATAGCCGAGTTCTTTCAGTATCTTCATGACTGCTGGCAGAACTTGGTTGTTTATATAATAATCAGCATCGTAATCCTTCGCGACTTCAAGCGGCACTGCCTTTTCAGAGATCGAAGAACCGCTTTTGCCGATAACATAAGAGACCAGGCTTCCTTTTTCAAGCGGAACGCCACGAGCGAGAAGCTTCTTCGCAGCAGCCAATTCTGGACTTATGACCTCATAACCTCCTCGCGGATCCTTGTTCAATTGCGTTACTATGGCTAGCTCTTCCATCTTCACGTTTCCTTTTCTCAAACGTTCTATCGCATCGCGAACGATGGCGATGGCATTTTGCTCGCTTCCTTTTTTCAAAATCGCCTCGAGTACCTTGTACTGCGTTTCCTTGGCAATCGGCGACCAATCACGGCGGACGAGTTCAAAACCTCGGATCTTTATCTTGCCGTCTTCGCCGAGCAACGCGTATTTTTTCTTTGCACCTTTTTCCTCGCTTTTCTTACTGACAAAAACTCCCCGCGGATAAAATCCCTCGAGCTCGAGTTCCATCTTCTCCGGAAGTTCTTTGTTTATCTTCTCCATAAAATCAAGGACATCTTCCTTCTTCTTGTAGACAAGCATAATGCTGTCAGTATCGCCGTATAAAACCGTAAAACCTGCCTTCTCTGCCTTTTCCATAGTCTCCTGGATGTATTTCCTTCCCCATGCAGTCACGCTTTCTCCGCATTCCCTGCAATACCAACGCGAGCGGGCATAGGCGATGTAGCCGTAAAATGAGTTTGCCAGTATCTTTATCGCCTGAACGCGCGCGTTCAGTATTTTGAATTCCCCGCTGCCCTTGTCCAAGGTTTTAAGTTGCTTCTTCAACTTTGCCCTGAAATCTATCAGCTCTTCCAAAACAGCAGGCACGAGCGCTTTTGGTTTTTTCAAAAACATCGCTCCTGTCGGCGACTGATGGCACTCCGCTTGCCTTTTGCCTTTTACCAAACTCGAAGGATCGATGTTAAAAGAGACTATTATCGAGGGATACAGGCTTCTGAAGTCAAGCACTGCGATATTTTCGTATATGCCAGGTTGAGGTAGCTTGACAAAAGCGCCTTGTATTGGGTTTGCTATCCTCTCGTCTATCGTTTCGCCGACTGGCTTTGTTGGTATGAGCTCGTTCCTTGCTACTGAATGAAACATGAGCAGGTTTTCAACTAACTGGCCGCTTGTCGAAAGCGTAGTATCGAAGAGCTGTTGCTTTGTAATGCTGCTTAATTCAAGTTCAAGCGGAAGATAGAGCTTTCCGATTTCCATCGTGAGTTGAGCGTCTACAAGAGAGTAGGAAACTACATCTTCGATGTTTCCAGAATCCCAACTCTGCCAGATGTTCTCGCGCGATATCGAAACCTTTCCCCTTCCGAGAATTTCGTTGGCGACAGTATCCAAAGTGAAGTCTGAGATTTTCAGAACACCGATGAAACCGAAAAGCCGTATTATCGGATATAGGTCTACGTGTATCCGGTCTGAAAGCGACGCCCCTCCTATCATCCCTTTTCGCGTAAGGTTTATTTTCGTTTTTCCAAAATCGAGCTTGGCGCCGATTATCTTTGCCCTTTCGAGAAGATATGGAAGGTCGAAATTACCAGAATTGTAACCGAACAGGATGTCTGGATCGGCTTCTCTAACAATCTCGCAGAAACGCTCTATCAATTCCTTCTCGTTGGCAACTATTTCGGTATTTTTGTTTGAACATTTTTTGTATGTGATAACGCCGCTTTTCGAATTCGCATAACTTATCATCAAGATAGGATCTTTTTTCGGCCTTGGGGTTCCCAACGGATTATAAGTTTCTATGTCAAATGCAAGAGCGCGCAGATTTGGCGTCGCTGGCTCGCAAGATAGGATCTTCGTTATCAACCTGCCCTGTCGTTCGTATCTCATGAGGCCATTTGGCGTAAGTTGAAAGTCAAAGATAAACCTCTTCGCGAATGGAATGTCAAACTCGAAAGCAGGATAAGGAATCGCATGCTTCAAAACAGGCACATCTGCTGGCGAGTGGCATAACACTTTCAAGAATTTTTTTTTCTCCAGATTTACCGTTCTTTCTGTCTGTTCTATCGCAAGCGGCCGGACTACCCTGCCGTCTTTCTCCACTGCAATTTTACTCAATTTTCCTATCTCGCTTGAAGGCGCGTCAACCAAAAAATAAGGATCGTATTGATAGTAAAGCTTGACCGAGCGCTTTCCTTTTATCAAAAGCGAGGCGTATGTCCTGCCCTGCCTCACAATGTAATTTATCGCGAGCAGATAGCCTTTTTTCTTTACCATGTTTAGTAATTAGAAATATATATTAAAAAATAGAAAGGGGAGTAACAAAGGAAACACGCTAAGAGAATGCTAAGAGCGTTGCCTTCTAAGAAGCCTTATACTGTCTTCTGGGAACATCAAAAAAATCGAGAGCGGGATCTTATTGTAGTCAAATTCATCTTTAGTTAAGTATATCTCGCCTTCTTTTTCTTTTTTCAATTTCCCAAATTTGCATTCAAGCCTAAAAACATCTTTGCCAAAGTTTACTACGAAATCTGTTTCGCCACTTCGCTCTTTCTCAAAATAAATATATCTCCTACTATCAAAATCGTTTTCTCTAGTTTTGAGATCGACGTATTGTTTCATATTTCCATAAGCACTTAATTCAGCCAGCATCCCTGCAGTTTTTTCATCTATATCCGCAAGCGTGACACTTGTTATTTTTCTACTTTTGAAGAGACTTAACCAAAACAAAAATGGGTCTATAAAATAGATTTTTTTATTTTTTGGAATTCCAACCCTCGCCCTTTTTGATTTTTCTATGTAGTCAACAACAAACATATTTTTTAGTATCTCAACATAGTCAGCCACCGTTGGATGGCTTATCGTCCTTGCGAGCGAACTCCATGAAACATCATTAGTTAGAGAGTTTGCTATCCCATCCATTATATAAGTCGCGATTTCAGGTGATCTTTTCACTTTCGCAAGCTCGCCATCTATCCATGCTGAGTATACTGAAAAAATATTTTCATCTAATGCACTATTTTCGCTTAGATAATTGATTGCTTTTATGAAACCGCCATGCAAAAAATAAGAATAGAGTACTCTGTTCAATTCATTAAGATAACCTAATGCGTCTTTTGGATTATTCACTTTTACACCATATAAGCGTGCTACCTCACCAAAACTCAGCGGGTAGTATCTGAATTTATATTGACCAGAGGCCATCCTTCCAGGTAATCTCTCTGTTTTTTTCATTATATTGACCGAACTTGAACCGGTTAAAACAATATGTTTGTCTTCAGCTAGCCCAGCATCTACAATAATCTTTAATGTTTTTTCCCAATCTGCAATCGAACTTATCTCATCTATAAAAACATAGTTCGGGTTATAAAGTCCAAACACCATTTTTATTACTTCATAAAGTTCAAAACGATCTTTTACGGTCTCGCTATTTATATAAAATACTTTTGCCGAAGGCTTGCCACCTAACAATTCAGAAATCCTTTGTTTTATCCATGTTGTTTTTCCTACCTGCCTTGGACCGTAGATAATAACAACGCCTTTTTTGTCTGGCAGATAGTCTTTTCTATCATATGTATATCTGGCACCTTCAAGTTGTTTCAAATACCTGTCTTCTTTTTCCCAGCCAGATTTTTTCCACCATGGATTTTGAAGAACGATATCCTCCATTCGCATATCTATAAAATCAATACGAACATTTTTTAATATTTGCTAAAATTGAAACTCTACTTTCAATTTTTACGCAAAAATTGAAAACACGATTAGCGTTATTGTATTTTTAGACTCACCGAAACGTTTTCGGGATATATTTATAATTAATAGGTAAAAATAGGTAAATATTCTAAAAGATAATTCTAAACAAAGGTGAAAAAATGGATAGAGGGAAGAATTACGAGGTAAGAGATATTTCGCTCGCCGAGCAGGGAAGTATGAACATCGAACTCGCTGAGAGAAGAATGGGCGCGCTGCTCAAAATTCGCGAACGTTTCGCAAAAGAAAAACCATTCGCAGGACTCACGATCGGTATGGCGCTGCACATAACAAAAGAAACTGCTGTGCTCGTCAGAACGCTTGCAGCAGGCGGGGCAAAGGTCGCGATAGCAAGTTGCAATCCATTGAGCACGCAAGACGATGTTGCAGCCGCGCTTGCAAAAGATGGATTTGCAGTATATGGGTACAAAGGCGAAAGCAGCGATGATTATTACAGGTACATAGACGCTGTGATAAGCGCAAATCCGAATATAACAATAGACGACGGCTGCGATTTGGTTACCAGGTTGCATACGAAATACCCAGAGAAGATGAAGAACATAATAGGAGGTTGCGAAGAGACCACAACAGGCGTGATAAGATTGCGCGCGATGGAACGAGACGGCGTGTTGCGCTATCCGATGATAGCAGTTAATGACAACAAGACAAAACACCTTCTCGACAATTATTATGGTACTGGGCAATCGACAATAGATGGCATATTACGCGCGACAAACATCTTGGTCGCAGGAAAGAATTTTGTTGTTTGCGGATACGGTGACTGCGGAAAAGGCGTTGCTTTGCGGGCAAAAGGATTGGGTGCAAATGTTATAGTAACCGAGGTTGATCCTTTCAAAGCATTGCAAGCTGCGCTTGATGGATATCGGGTAATGCCGATAGGCGAGGCAGCGAAGATAGGCGACATATTTGTTACTGTAACCGGAGACAAAAATGTGATTACAGTGGAGCATATGAAGCAGATGAAGGACAATGCGGTGCTTGCAAACTCCGGGCATTTTGATGTTGAAATCGATGTACATGGGTTGGAAAAAATCGCAAAGAAGAGAAGGGTAAGGCCCTTCTTGGACGAGTACACCTTGGGCAAAAAAAGAGTTTATGTATGCGGCGAAGGCAGATTGGTAAACTTGGCAGCCGCCGAGGGACATCCAAGCGAGGTTATGGCAACATCGTTTGCTGGCCAGGCGCTTGCTTGCGAGTACTTGGTGAAGAACAAAGGAAAGCTACCTGTGAAGGTTTTGGAATTGCCTGCAGAGATAGACGACAAAATAGCGAGATTGCAACTGGAAGCCATGGGTATTGTGATAGACACGCTAACTGAAGAACAGAAAAAATATCTCCATAGCTGGCAGGAAGGAACATAGATATGCGCCGTTCAAAAGGTAAATAATATAAATATAGATTCAGAGTAAAATATGGTGAGATGATGGTTTCTCAACTTGAGCGCATTACTAAAATTATTATCAGAGTTTTACGAAAATACGATGTAAAAAGAGCTGCGCTTTTCGGCTCTACTGCAAGAGGAGAAGCAACTAAAAAAAGTGACATAGACTTATTGGTGGAATTCAAGGGCAAAAAAAGTCTCTTGGACTTGGTAGGGTTAAAACTAGAACTTGAGAAGCTGTTAAAGAGGCGCGTTGATGTTCTCACATATAAATCACTTCATCCGCTTCTCAAAGATAGAGTGCTAAAGGAACAGAGAGTAATATTATGAAAAAAGAACCGAGAATCTTTATCGAACATATATTAGAGTGCATCGAACTTATTGAAAGCTACACCAAAGGAAAAACTAAGAAAGAATTTTTGGAATCAACACCGCTCCAGGATGCAATCATAAGAAGGATTGAGATAATTGGCGAAGCAGTCAAAAATCTCCCAGCTGAAATAAAATCGGAATATCCAGCGGTGGAATGGAGGAAGATAGCTGGAATGAGGGATGTTCTTATCCACGAATATTTCGGAATAGATCTAGATCTGACCTGGGAGGTTGTAAGAAGAGACCTACCAAAATTGAAGAAAAAATCATCGAGATAAAAAAAGATTTTAGTTAGCGATATTGTTATAGTTAGCAGAAGGGAGCATAACCTATGGTCGATAAGATTATGATTGATAGGATTTCTGAACTGCAAAAAAAGCAAATAATGGATTTTGCAAAAAAACGCGCAAGCGAGAACGACCAATTTCATAATATTGAGCATCTAGAAGAAACGGCAGCCAATGCTGTCCGTCTCGCGAAAGCAGAGGGTGCTAACCAAAGTATATGCTGGGTGGCAGGCATACTGCATGACATATGCAAAAGCAAAGAAGGCGATCACGCAGTGAACGGCGCAATGGAAGCAAAAGAATTTCTCACTGGGATAGGTGTAGGAAAAAAATTCACTGAAAGTGTCAGTGATGCGATCTACTATCATAACAAGGATTTTACAGACGGACCGATTGAAAGAAAGATACTTTGGGATGCTGACAAGCTGCCGATGATGCATGTCGAAGGCTTCAAGAAAAGGTTACTTCCTTTTTGGGTTTTGCGATTGGGAAAAGAAGAGGGGACGAAAAAAGCAATAGAAGAGTACTATTTTTATAAGGCAAGATTTCATACAAACACGGCGAGAAAAGAAGTCTTAGGAGACAAGGAAGTGGAGAGTTTCATTTCGATTATCTCAAAATTGCATTAGGCCATGCGCGCTTACGCATTGGCGAGCTGCAAGCGATTTTTATAGATTTGCATTACAAAGTAATATTGGCTATGATGATGCGAGGTATTTCTGAAAATGATGATAAGAGGGTAAACTGAGCCAAATAATGTTGGACTAATGTAGTATCAATACAAAAACCCAAACGCATAAATTGGGATTTCTTTATCTTCGAATAATAAAGATTCTTTGACCAGATAAGCATTCTCCATATTTTTTAACTGCGACCACCCCTTAGATTCGCCACCAATCTCAAATATAGAATTACCGACCAAAAAATCCGGCGTTTTTCTCTCTACACCGGTCTTCAAATATTTAGCATCGCTGACATGCTGAACAAAGAAATCCTCTCTTATCCCGCCAATAGATGTGGGTACCCCGTAACTCTCGCATAGGGCATTTCTAAATGAAAGAGGCATAAGAATCTTATCCTCTCTTCTTATTGCTTTATGCCCGCTACCTTCTGGTGGAACAATATACAACAAACCAGCGTAGGATAACAATCTTATCATTTCTTGAACAAGTCGAGTGTTTTTTCTTATGCTATTCGCTAAACCACTGTAACTCACTTCGCCTGGGCTCGAGGTTGCGATGAATTTTATCACCTTAAATGCAGCATCGGTATAACCAGCATCTATCTCTCGCAAAGATTGTAAGTCATAACGGATAACTCTTTCAACGATGTTTAGGTAAACATCAGGTTTGTTTTCAAAATAAGCTGCTGGGAGTGCATTTCTTTTGGTATAAAGTTCGAACTCTGGAGCATACGGTACAATTTGCTTCATGATAATCGACAATTTCTTTCGATCTAAAAGATCCCCGATCTTGACGATTTCGAACTCTTTGTTGGTTCTGAAGTATAGGTATTCTCTGAAAGAAAAAGGCTTTAAATTAAAAATAATCGCGCGGCGTGATAATTCTGATCCTTGTACTTTTAGAGCTACAGCAGATGACCCAGTTATTATCGTATGATGATGAGTTTCATCATAAAAAATTTTGATGTCTTTTTCCCAATTTGGGATTGTATGAATCTCATCTATCATGAAGGTGGAATAACCTAATTTTTCAGAATGATGAAGCACATCAAGTAGATCAGCACCATATTTTACTATAATCTCTCCGTTAAAATAGATCGAATGTTCTATAGTTTTTGACAACTCTGCGAGGATTGTTGTTTTTCCAACACCACGCAAACCAGATATAACATAGAGGCCTTTCTCAGCTATTATTTTTTTTATTATTTCTCTGCTTTTCGGCCTAAGTAGACCGACCTTTGCGGTTTCTATGGTTCTTGCAGAAACTGAGAGTATGTTTGAAAATAGTTTTTCGTCCATAAATTTATTTATCAACAAAATATTTATATTTGTTACTCTAAAGTCATAAAAAATCCAAATTTTGTGTATTTTTTGAAAGAAAATTTTCCATTTTTGCAGTATTTGTGCTTTATAAAACACAAACTTTTGATATTTTGTGTATTGAAAGACACAAAATCTTATAGAAGGAATACTATTGTAAAAATTTGTTCAAAGAACCGACCAAAAATAGCAGAAAATGGTCGAAAGTCTGAACAAGATTTAAAAATTGTGCGATGCTAATATAAAGCATGGCAGAAATCGATAAGCTGTATAGAATAGCTGTGGAAAACGCCGCTCGGGTAAGCAGTTATAAAAAAAGGTTTGCATACGAGAAAGTAAAGGAATTATTGGATGAGGAAGCGCAGGGTAAAAAACCAGCGGTCCTTATATCTGGATTGAGGGGAATTGGGAAAACAACATTAATGCTTCAACTGTTCAATGATGTTAAAGGTGCCTTTTACTTCTCAGCAGACTCTATCATTGTCAAAACGTCTACGATATATAATATAGTTGAAGAAGCGTATAGACAAGGATATAGTTCGATTTTTATAGATGAAATCCACACATATCCGAGATGGACAGAAGAACTTAAGAATATCTATGATGACTTTAATGTTAGGATTATAGCTTCTGGCTCTTCTACAGCTGCAATAAAAAAAGGAAGTATAATCCTTGGCAGAAGGGCGCTTGATTTTCCGCTATCCCTTCTCACGCTTAGAGAATTCTTTTATTTAAAAGAAAATGAGGATTACACCGCGACTATGGATGATGTGATAGACAGAAAAGCGGCGATAAGATGGTTAGCAACCCATCCAAAGGCAGAGAAGTATTATAAGGAGTACCTTTCAGTTGGTGGTTTCCCTATTGCAGAAAGAGGGATTATTTTTAAGCTAATAAAGCGTATGATTTATGAGGATGCACTTGCAGAGTTTAGTCTTACAAAAAATAAGGTGGATGTTTCCGAGCGGCTCTTGGGTTTTCTTTCGCTTTCAAAACCAGGTGAGTTTAGCTACACATCTTTTTCTTCCATGAGTGGTTATGCAAAATCCACAATATACGAAGTTGTAGAGATGTTAAAAGAACTCGAGCTTTTGCGAAGTGTTGAGGAGAAAACACCCAAGGCAGAAGCAAAAGGTTCCATGAAACTTCTTTTCTCGCATCCAAACCTTAGGGCAGCGTTTGCTGATCAGCTTATGAAAGAGCCTGAAATCGGGGCATTGAGAGAAGAATACTTCCTTTTCCATATGGCAAACCTTGGCTATCCTATTTTCCTTCCAAAGAAAATGAAAAAAAATCCGGATTACAATGTCAAGATAGGCAACAGCGAGTTGCTCTTTGAGATAGGCGGCGCATCAAAAACTACCAAGCAACTTGAAGGGAGAGAGGGTATAGTATTAGACGATGAAGCGCTTGTTGTTTTGGGTTTTGTTCAAAGAATCGACCAAAAATAGCAGAAAATGGTCGAAAGTCTGAACGGATTAAAGACAACAATGGTTGTCCATCACAGACCAAAAGGCTCTTGCAGGTCTAAGCAGTGCCAGGCAGCACCACGCAATTTTATAAACATTGATCTCCCATAGTTGAATCTAGTTTTTGTAAAAAAGATGATTTAGAATGGATAATGCAAAAATGTCAAAAGTTCTCGTAATCGGAAGCGGGCCGATAGTGATCGGACAGTCCGCCGAAACTTGAAAATAAAGAGCGGCAATTCGACTACTCCGGCACGCAGGCCTGCAAAGCATTGCGCGAAGAAGGAATAGAAGTAGTGCTTATCAACTCCAATCCAGCTACCATACAAACTGACAAGGATACCGCTGACAAGGTTTATATCGAACCTTTGAAGCTCGAATTTCTCGAAGCAGTGATAAAACGCGAAAGACCGCAGGGATTGCTCGCAACAGTAGGCGGCCAAACTGCCCTTAATCTTGCGATTGAACTGAAAAAATCTGGCGTGCTCGATAAGTACGAAGTAAAACTCATCGGGACGGATGCAGAATCAATAGAAAAATGCGAATCGCGAAAAGAATTCAACAAATTGATGGAAAGTATAGGAGTCCCGATCGTGCCCGGCAGGATCGTTTATGATTTCAAGGGAGCGAAGGAATTCGCAGAAAAGATCGGTTATCCGATAATCGTCCGCCCGTCATTTACATTGGGCGGGACAGGCGGAGGGATAGCGAACAACGATGAAGAATTAAATGAAATTCTCGACCTCGCGTTTAGGCTGAGCATGACAAAGGAAGCGCTTGTTGAGAAATCAGTTATGGGTTGGGGCGAATTCGAATACGAGATAGTTAGGGATGCTGATAGCAACAAGATAATGATCTGCAATATGGAAAATTTTGACCCGATGGGAATACACACGGGCGATTCCATTGTGGTGGCACCAGCGCAGACGCTCAGCGACAGAGATCATCAGATGCTTAGAAACGCTGCATTTAGGATAGTGGACGCTGCGAACATCAAGGGCAGTTGCAATGTGCAGTTTGCGTTCAATCAGCAGACCGGCGAATACGCGGTTATAGAGATCAACCCGCGGCTCTCGCGTTCTTCTGCGCTCGCGTCAAAGGCGACTGGTTATCCTATCGCGAGGATAGCGACAAAAATCGCCCTTGGCTACAAACTTCACGAGATAAAAAATTCGATAACCGGCACATCTGCGGCGTTCGAGCCAGCACTCGATTACGTAGTAACAAAGATACCGAGATGGCCATTCGACAAGTTTTCGAAAAGCAGCCGCAAACTTGGCACGCAAATGAAAAGCACTGGCGAAGCGATGGCGATAGGAAGGACATTTGAAGAGTCTTTGATGAAAGCCATAAGGAGCCTTGATGTGAAAGAACCGCCGTGGATAAGCCCGAACTCGCATTTATTTCCGGCGACAGACCAAAGGATATACGCGATTTTTGAGGCTTTCAGAAAAAACGCGAGCGTTGAAGAGATTCATGAAAAAACGAGAATAAACAAGTGGTTCTTGAGAAGGATAAAGAGGATAATCGATCTCGAGAAAAAAATCCAACAAGAGGAACTTACAAAGGAATTGCTGCGCGAGGCAAAGAGATTTGGATTTTCAGACAAAAAAATCGCAGAGTTGAAAGGCAAGGATGAACTCGAGATAAGAAAGATGCGCAAGAGATTCGGCATTCTGCCTGTTTTCAAGGCAGTGGACAGCTGCGCTGGCGAGTTTGAAGCGATTACTCCATATTATTATTCAACTTACGAAACCGAGAACGAGGCTAAAACTGATAAAAAAGAGAGGAAGGTAATCGTTCTCGGCTCTGGCCCGATAAGAATCGGACAGGGAATAGAGTTTGATTATTGCTGTTCGCACGCAGCATTCGCGCTCAGGGAGATAGGAATAAAGGCAATAATGATAAACAACAATCCAGAAACCGTTAGCACGGATTTTGATTCTAGCGACAGGTTGTATTTTGAACCGCTTGTGTTCGAGAACGTGATGGACATAATAGAAAACGAAGAACCGGATGGTGTGATCGTTCAATTCGGCGGGCAGACATCAATCAATCTCGCAGAATCGCTGGCAAAGGCAGGCGCGAACATACTTGGCACTTCCATAGAAAGCATAGACATCGCTGAAGATCGGGAAAAATTCAGGCAACTCGCAAACAAGCTCGGCATACCGCAGCCGAAAAATGCAACTGTCTTGAGTAGAGAAGAAGCATTCAGAGTAGCAAAGGAGATTGGCTATCCTGTTGTGGTAAGACCAAGTTATGTAATCGCCGGCAGAGGGATGGATATCGTGAGGGACGAAAACGAGTTAAAGGCGTTTCTCATAGAAGCAATGGAGGCGAGCGAAAATCGTCCTTTGCTGATCGACAAATATCTCGACAACGCGATAGAATGTGAGATAGACGGGGTGGCTGATGGCGAAAATCTATTCCTCGGCGGCATAATGGAACATATAGAGGCTGCGGGCGTTCATTCCGGAGATGCGAACATCGTAGTGCCGCCGCTTCGGCTGACAGAAGAGCAAAAAAAGAAGATCGTGAAGTACAGCAAAGCCTTGGTGAAGGCGTTAAAGATAGTTGGCATGGTCAATATACAGTATGCAGTAAAAAATGGCGAGGTATACATCCTTGAAGTTAATCCGAGGGCAAGCCGAACAGTTCCCTTCCTGAGCAAGGCGACCGGTGTCCAACTTGCAAAGCTCGGCACAAGGGCAATGCTCGGAGAAAAGATAAGTCGGGAGGCAAGCCAAACAATAAGCAAAAAACACAGCGAGCAATTGAAGATATTTGCTGTAAAATCAGTTGTTTTTCCGTTCCTGAAAATGGGCAGCGATATAAGATTAGGACCAGAGATGAGAAGTACTGGCGAGACGATGGGGATAGCAAGCGATTTTGAAACTGCATATTACAAGGCGTTGAGCGCTGCTGGGATTGAAGTAAGAAAAAAGGCAGCATTGATTAGCTTGAGGGACGAAGACAAAAGGCACGCGCAAAAACTCGCAGAGTTGCTCGAAAAACTCGGTTTCGAGATTTATGGAACAGAAGGCACGACAAGAGAAATAAGAAACGCGAACACGAAGAATGCGAAGATAAAAATCAAGATAGTCAACAAGATAATGAACGGTCATCCAGACGTGCTTGACTTGATAAACAATGGTTCTGTAGGCTTGGTGATAAACACTCCGCGAAGAGGCGGTTCTTCGAGCACAGATGGATTCAAGATAAGGAGGCTCGCAACAGAAAAAGGAATTCCATGCATCACGAACATAGACACAGCGCTGGAATTTCTGAAAGCGCTTGCCAAGCTTGAAAAAGAAAAGATGGACATAAGGGAGTTGGGCGAATATGGCAAATGACCTGAAGGCAGTGCTCGTTCTTAAGGACGGCACGGTTTTATACGGTTCTGGATTCGGCGCGAAGGCGATAAAAACAGGCGAGCTTGTTTTCAATACTTCTATGACCGGCTACCAAGAAGCGCTCACTGACCCGAGTTATGCGGGGCAGATCCTTCTGATGACCTATCCGCTTATCGGGAATTACGGAATAAGCAAAAAAGATTTTGAAAGCGACAGAGTGCAAACAGAAGGATTCGTGGTAAGAAGTATAAGCGAGGATTTTGAGCATAGGGAAGCTGAAAAGAACGTCGATTCTTTTTTAAAGGAGCATGGCGTGCCGGGAATCGCAGGAATAGATACGAGATTTGTTGTAAGAAAGATAAGGGAACATGGAGTTATGCCGGCTATACTCGCAACATACGATGGCGAGATTGATGCAAAGAGGCTTGCGAGCTCGGTTAGTTTTGACTACTCAGCGCAAAACTTTATCGAAAAAGTAACCACAAGAAAACCAATGGTCTGCGGAAACGGAAGAAAAAAAGTCGTGCTGATCGATTATGGGGTAAAGAGAGGGATAATAAGCGAGATGAACAGACGGAATGTTCAAGTAATAGTAGTACCTGCTTTTTCAACCACAGAACAAATAAGAGAATACGAACCTGACGGAATAGTACTATCCAACGGTCCAGGAGATCCGTCGGTGCTTACCGAAGCGCATAAAACGATAAAAAAACTAGCAGACAGTTATCCGATTTTCGGAATCTGCCTTGGCCACCAACTTATTGCGCATGCTTTCGGTGGAACCACCTTTAAGTTAAAATTCGGCCATCGCGGAAGCAATCATCCGATCTTTGATAAAATAAAGAATCGCGCTTACATAACAACGCAGAATCACGGCTTTGCAGTAGACGAAACGAAAATTCCCGACGAATTTGAGATAACGCACTACAATCTGAACGATAAAACAGTGGAAGGAATGCGCCATCTATCAAAACCAATTTTCTCAGTGCAATATCATCCTGAAGCGAACCCTGGCCCGCATGATTCCCGTTATTTGTTTGACGAATTTGTTAAACTGTTTTAGGTTTTCTTACTGTTTTATAACTTTCTCCGGTTTGGCTCTGTTATTCTTACTGTTTTCTAGGTGCCGTCTCGCCTGTTTTCATCTGTTCCGGCAGGGGGTTTTAGGTTTTCTTACTGTCTTATAACTTTCTCCGGTATGGCTCTGTTATTCCTACTATCTTCTTACTGTTTTCTAAAATATTAGTTATTAGTATGATGAAGGGGGTTAAGGAGGAGCACAAGAACCTAGGGGGAAACCCAGTAGAAAAACAGTAGAGTTTCCCCCTGGGTTTGTGAAGGGTTAAGGAGGAGCACAAGAACCTAGGGGGAAACCCAGTAGAAAAACAGTAGAGTTTCCCCCTGGGTTTGTGAAGGGTTAAGGAGGAGCACAAGATTCGAGCTTACGAAGTAAGCGAGAAATTATGACTGAATCGTCAGTCATACTTACCTAGGGGGAAACCCAGTAGAAAAACAGTAGAGTTTCCCCCTGGGTTTGTGAAGGTTTCATTGTTGGACAGGGCGCTGCTCAAAATATTTTCTGAATTTTTCTGTCAGGAAAAGTTTGGTCGTCCTGCCGGCTTTTTGTTGCCTGACAAAACCGCTTTCAGTCAATTCCTTTACATCTTCGTATATCTGCGTTCCTATCTTTTTTACGAGTTCGGATTTTAGTATGCCATCGTGCTTTGCTATGAACGCGAGCGTTCGCAGTGCAGCCTTGCTTATCTCGGCTTCTTGTGCGAATTCCTTGACGCGTTCGATATATGCCGAGCGAACTCGCATTTCATATTTTCCATCTATTTCGTTTATCTCGATCGCGCTTCCCCTCTCGTCGTATTCTTTTTTTAGTTCATCGACCAAATTTTTCAAATAACCAAGAGCGCTTATTCCTGTTATCCTCTTAAAATCTTCAAGCGAGAGCGGTTTTGACGATATGAACATCGCGGCTTCAATATACCTCTTTTCGTTTTCCATCAGACCACCCCGCAAATTATTTTTTCAAACCCAGCTTTTTCTTTAATTCATCCGAATAATTGACGTCGTCAACGACTCTTTTTTTGTATTTTATCGCGTTTACTATTTTTTCAGCTGCTTTTGCCGGCGTAGTATTCGTAGTGTCTATCTCGACCGGTTTCCACGCATAAACTTGTTGCACTCTCTGAACGCAATAATCGAGAAGTTCGGCTTCGATGTTTTCATCTATCTTCTTTTTGTCATACTTCCTTTTTTCAAGTCGCTTTTTCAAGATGTCAGGATGAGTCCTCAACACAAATATATAATCCGCAGGTATCACCACTTCGCAGGCAAGATGACTCTCCACCACATAGTTGTCTTTTCCGATGAAATAGTCCTCTACCAATTTTTGCAGTTTTTTTATGTCAACGACCTTCTCGCCTTCTTCAATCTCTTCGGGCATCTCCTTGTTTATCAGTTCCGCGAGGGATATCCTATTCAAGCGAAGAATGGCTGCGACTATCTCGCTGACTTCGCTTTTTCCTGTCCCAGGAACTCCGGTTATCACGATTCTCATAACAACACGCTCATAATCTTTTTGCAAGCGATTTTAAAAAATTTTTACCATCTTCAAGAGTTGCCATTCCTTTCTCGGTTATTTTATAATATTTTCGCCTTTCGATAAATTCCGAAGTTATCAAACCTTCTGCCTCCAGTTTATAGAGGACGACGTAGATCATTATCTTGTTCGGCTTGAAACCAAAATTTTTTTCTATCTCTTCGTCAAGACTGTAGGCGTATATGCTTTTTTTTCCGAGTAGCGACAATACGTAGAGCCATATGTTGCCCGCTGAGAGGTGATGTTTCAATCTTCTCATCGGCGAGGTTTTTGCTTCCTCTTCAAATAACGATCGGCCGTCCATTTTTTCTCAATATGTATTGGGCTAAATCTTTTTAAACTCCTTCTCATCATTTATTATTGTTATTTTTGCGTTTGTTTGGTGTGCCTGATGGAAGAAAAATTTGTTATCGCTCCAGATCAAAAAGAAGAAAAGAAGGAGGAGCAAAAAGAAGAAAAGAAAAAAGAGGCAAAATTCGTTAGACTTTTCAACGAGGACCAGATAGAGATAAAAACATTGGGTGCGGATGATGTCGAAGATGCGACACTTGTCATGGAAAAATGCGCCTTCGAGGTAACAAAAGACGAGGTCTTTAAGGTAATAAGCTACGGGATGAGTTTCGGTTGTTATGACAACAGAATGCTCGTTGCAGTTGGTCTTTCCTGGCCAACGGCTTACAATGAAGAGAAAAAATCGCTTACTACTTCAACCAAATACAACGCGCTCTATCTCGAAGAGCCAGCAGTTCTTCTGATGTACGAGGGAAGGGGTTTGAGAAGGATCTTGGTGGAAGCGAGAGAGCAATTGGCGCGTAAAAATCGCTACTCTTATCTGCTCGCTTACTTGGACAAAGAAACGCCACGCGTCGGTATAGAGGATTATATAAAAGAGAGCGGTTCTCAATTGGAGAAAATATACCTGGAGCTTGGTTTCTCTTTCATTCCTACCAATTACGGTGTTTTGGCGATCAAAAGGCTAAGGTGAATTTTTTGGTGCTTCCAATTAGATTGTTTTACCTTGTTTTGTTTGTCTTGACTGCGAGCGCTTTCGCCTGTGGCGGCAGCGTGACTTTTCCGTTAGCCGCAGTTACCGATTCCAATCAAGGCGGAATTGTTTTTGTCAAGATCGACTCCTATCCATCAGCGCAAAGGGACATCCTTTTTTCCATCCCTCCTTATTACGCGGTTGATCTGCAGCGTTCGATAAACGACGCCGCAGAGTATGTCGGATTCGATAATTGTACTATCGCCGTTCATTTTGACTCGACGGCCGAATACATGGAAGGGCCGAGCGCTGGACTGGCATTTGCAGTTGCGCTTTACGGAATAGAACACAACTCCTCTTTTGTCAATCAGCCAGTCATAACCGGCGGGATAACCTCTGACGGCATTATATTCCCGGTAGGCGGCTTGTATGAAAAGGCTAACGCAGCGGCAAAGAACGGTGCGAAATCTTTTGTTTACCCAAAATCGAGCGTGTATGATTATGTTATGTTGAAACAGATAGAGAACAGCACTGGGATGCGCGTTGTTCAAGTCAGCACTTTCGAAGATGTTCTTTTGTTTATGTTGGAAAACAAAACTCCCTCAACGAACGAAACTGTTCTCTACGAGCCGCAGGCCGAGAACATCGATTATTATCGCTATGCCAATTTTTCTGATTTTGTTGTCGTAGCGAAAAAGATGATAGAGCGAGAGAGGGGAGCGACAGAAGAGTTGCGGAAATCAGTTGCTGACGAATGGATCTACGATTATTACAATGATCTTTTGAAAGATAGCGAGAATCTACTTGCAAAAGGTTATCCGTATACCGCGGCGAACAATGTTTTTCTTGCGTATGTTGACACGAAAACGCTCGAATATGTTTCAAGCGGTAAGAGAGCAATAGGCGAAAAAAAGGAGAACGTGCGCTACTGTCTCTCTAATCTGCAGCGTCCGAAAATGTCCGTCAAAAATCTTGAATGGGTTGCCGCTTTCGATTTGAGGAAGGCATGGGCAGAGGATAATTTGGCAAAGGCAAATCTCTCGAATGGCCTGGTTGAAGAAGAGCAATCAGTCTATCATGATCTGATGTACGCAGAGGCGTGGTGTCTTGCGGCTGACGATTTTGCGACCGTGGCTTCTAAATACCAAAAAGAAGGGGAATTCAAGGAAAGTGCTCTCGAGAATCTAGCGAAGTCTTATATGGAACGTGCAAATTCCACCCAGCACGATAGCGACACGCAGAGAAGATTTGAAATCGCCAAAAAACTCTACGGAGAAGGCAAGTACGCCGCAGCCATATTTGATTTTGTTTATGTGAGCGCGATGGACAAGAGCAAAGAAAAAACCGCCGCGATGAACGAAGATTCGCTCCGCGCAGAGATCTCGAAAATGGAAAGGCAAAACCTGAGTTTCATGTGGCCAAACATTTACAAGAGTCAAGCGGTGTTTGTCGCTAGAAATCCAAAACCAGATTACAAGACAGCGTATTCTCTCCTGCTTTTTTCGCAAGAACTCGATAGTGCATTGGGCGAGATTGTCAAGACGCAAGGATTTGAAGAAAACACGTCTGGTTCGAACATGAACTCTCAACAAACAGGCGCTATGCTTGGTATACCCAACAGTATCATTTCTTTTGAGGCAGCGATAGTAATATTTATATTGTTTGTTGTCGTTGTAATATACATCCTCCTAAGCACAAAAAGGCGATCGCATGAAGGAAAAACTAATCCGTCTGATAGATTTGTTGGCAGAAAGAGAAAACCTCACTCTAAAAGTTGATTATCTAAAAGGAAAAAAACAAGATTCTGAAAATCCGAATTTTACACAATTCTTGAATAGGCTAAAAGCATTAGACGATGAAATCGCCCAGCTAACCGCCCAACTAAACAGCAACAACGTAATCTTTTATCCGTTGAATTTTGATGAACTCGTGGCGACTGAAAGCGCGCTTGCGGTTTCTCCGGAAGAGAAGGCAAAGGCAGTGGAGAGCAAAAGCGGTCCCTTGTTCGAAAGCATAAAGAAGCGCTTGCTCATAATGAAAAAAAATCTTGAGATAAAAGAAGATCTTGCAAAGATCACGCTTCTCGTAAATGCATTTGAAGATGCAGCGGTCAAGGAGCATGTTTTATCGGCGATAAAAGGAGAAAAGAAAGTGGAGATCAATTTAGATCTGTCAAATGAAAGGATGAAATATCTTGCAGATTTGCTTTTTAGAATCGGCCTTTATCCGACTTCGGCACAGAAAAAATATGTTGTTTCGCGCAATATCATTTGGCTCGAAGGAGAAGAGGCAAAAAAGATGGACGAAGTCCTAGCAGAATTGGCGCGCCTTGAACCTGCGTTGCAATGGAAGAATGCGGAAAGACAGATAAAAACTTTTAGCGAGGACGAGGAAAAGGAGTTTGCCGAAGTGCAGAAAAAGTATCTCGAACTTCTCAAGATCAGGGATGAGTTGGTTGAGAATTATCAGAAAAAAGACGCGTTGATCCAATTCAAGTGAATTCAAGTGATCATCTTTGAGACATAAGGCCCTTCTTGTTTGTACCCCAATTTATAATAGTACTCGCGTGCTCCGACACCGCTTATGACAATGATTTTTTTGAACCCTTTTTCTCTTGCTTCGTCTTCGGCTTCTCCCATCAAAATTTTTCCTATGCCTGTGTGCTGAATTTTTCCACTCGATCCGATTTTTTCTTCAGGCCCGTAGACGTGCAGTTCCCTTATCAAAGCCGTGTTTTCGTCTATCTCCTTTCTGAATATGAAATTATCTGGGAACCGCAATCTGACAAAACCAGCGATTCGCTCTTCACTCTCGAAAGAAATAAAATTCTCCAGACCGCCACTTGCCTTGTATCTTAATTTTTTTATCTTCATATTCTCGATTTCCACGTTCTCGATTTCGCCCGATTCGTCGGCAAAACCAACTTCGCGCGATCGGATCTCCATCGCCCTTATCCCTTTTTCCTTTATCTTCTTCTCCACCAATTCTCTCAAATTGCTTTTTCTCACGCCACTGCTTATCAGCGTCGCTGGTATATCTCTTTGGATTCGCATAACTCTGACATATCTTGGTATGTGCCTGAACATCTCTGATATCACATCAGCTGCTTCTTCAGCGTCGTATGGTTTGTACTCGCCTTTTTTCATTTTTTCGTATAGTTTCGTTCCTTCTATGCAAAGGGTCGGATAAATCTTCAACATGTCTGGTTGGAACCTCTCGTCGTTGAATATCCTCTTTACCATCTCGACATCTTTCTCTTTGTCGCTGCCAGGCAATCCAGGCATTATGTGGTAGAGAACTTTGAAAGCAGAATCTTTCAGAAGCGCGGTCGCGTTAACAACCTCATCCACGCCGTGGCCTCTTTCGATTAGTCTGTATATCTCGTCATCAGGATGTTGAACGCCCAGCTCCACTCTTGTGGCGCCGTACTCGAGCATTTCGTCTATCTCTTTTTTGCCGCAGACATCTGGCCGCGTTTCTATAGTCAAGCCGATTACCCTGTTTTTCGCTTTTTCGTTTATTTTTTTCGCTTCCTCAAGCGTGCGGGCCTTGCGATTGTTCATCGTATCGTATATCGCTTTTATGAAGGATCTCTTGTATGCCTTTGGCATCTCCAAGAATGTTCCGCCCATCACAATGACTTCGCATTTGTCGGTCGGATGGCCTGTTGCTTGATACTGCTTTAATCTTGAGATGACCTGTTTTGACGGAGAGAACGACGCTCTTCTTGCCCGAAGCGCAGCAGGTTCTTCGCCGGTATAGCTCTTCGGCGCTCTGCCAGTGTATGGGCAATAAATGCATCTGTGCACGCACGACTCTTGCGGTTTTATCATCACTGCGATGCTTGTTATCCCAGATATCGTTCTGACTGGTTTTTTCTTCAAGATGTCGATTATCTCTCTTGGCAGTTTTTGGCCTTGGATTATCTCGCTGTTGCTGACGACCCTGCATCCGTACTTTTGCGCTGCCTCCTTTTTTATCCTCTCGACATCTGTCCGCCCTTTTTTCAACTCTGCTATTATGTATCTCTTCGCCTTTCCCACTGCCTCATCTTCCATCTTCTCACTTTTCGAGCGCTTTTTTTAATGCTTCCAAGGAAAGAATCGCGCATCTCTTTTTTTGTTCGATTTCAAGCGCACCAAGAATGTCGTTTTCGCTTATCTTTTTTGCCTCGTTTGCGTCTTTTCCTTTTATCATCTCAGTCAAGATCGTGAACGATGCAAGCGAAAGCGCGCAACCGATCCCATTAAACGCCGCATCTTTTATTTTTCCATTTTCTATTAAAAGCTCGAGCGTTAAGTCGTCGCCGCATCTCGTGTTTTGCGCCTTTCCGATGTTTGTCGGATTTTGCAGTTTTCCGAAATTTTTTCGTTGTCTTGCTATCTCGACTATCTTTCTGTAGTCCATAATCGATCCCTTTCATAGCATCTCTAAGATCTTTTCAACCCTTAATTTTTCGAAATCCCTTATTTTCATAATCGGTTTGCAATCGTATTTCTCGACATTTTCCGGTGCCTCTATCGCGATTACTTTAATGCCTGCATTTTGAGCCGCAAGACATCCAGCGATGGAATCTTCGAAAGCCAAACACTCTTCGCGCTTCATCCCGAGTTTTTCTGCTGCCACCAGATAGCATTCTGGATCTGGCTTGTTTTTTGTGTAGTCCTCCCTTCCTATGATTATGTCAAAATATCTCTCGAGTTTAAGAATATTGAGCGCCAGCGAGATGTTATTCTTGTGGCTCCCTGAGACGACTGCTGTTTTTATGCCGAATCTTTTTGTTTCTTCGAGAAATTTTTTCACACCATTTTTCGCTTGAAGTTTGTTTTCGGTTATCCTTTTTTGGAATAGATCGCGTCTTTTTTCAACATAACTTTTTATAACATCCTCGTCTTCTATTCCGACCTCGCCGAGCAATATCTTCATAATCCTTGGACTGCCTATGCCTACAAATTCCCTGTACCATCTCTCCTCGCTTATCTTTATTCCCAATGGTGCGAGAATCTCCCTGAAGGTCTCCAGGTGAAGCGGCTCGGAGTCGGCTATCACGCCGTCAAAATCGAACAAAAAAGCGCACTTTTTCATATTGCTATAATTGTTTGATTAAGTTTTATAAATAGATGAGCGCATATCTTATCATGCGTCTTGTATCACCAAATTTTTCAGACATTGCAGAGCCAAACATAGAAATGAAAAAGTTTCCTGACGGGGATAACTATACCTGTCTACCCGAGATAAAAGATGGCGAGGTTTATCTGTTTCATCGTCTTTATCCTGAGCAGGACAGCGCGCTCATGCAGGCTTTTTTTATGTTGAATACACTGAAGCGAAGCGGGATAAAAGCAACACTTGTTTCTCCTTATCTGCCTTATTCAAGGCAGGATAAGATATTCAAGAAAGGCGAACCGTTAAGCGCTGAGATAGTGTGCGATCTGCTCTCGCACTCGGGCGCAGCAAGGCTAATAACAGTTGATTGCCATTTCCTAAAAAAAGAAGGAACTTTCAAATATGGAAACTTGGAGATCGTCAATCTCTCTGCAAAGAAATTGCTTGTCGATTATGCAAAAAAACTCGTTGGCGAGATAGAGGTCATAAGTCCGGATATGGGTGCGAATTATCTGGTCGCTGAATTCGGCGGCAAGAGCATGAAGAAAGTCAGAGGAGAATACGAAAAAGGAGAAGCGGCATATAGAAAGATAGAAAAAGTCGAGATGGATTTTGACATAAGCGGTAGGAATGTCTTGATACTTGACGATATGATATCAACCGGCGGAACTATGATAAAAGCAATTGAGAATGTAAAAAAAGGTGGTGCAAAAAAAGTTTTGTGCGCGGCCACCCATGGCTTTTTCCTGAAAGACTCCCTTCAAAAATTGAAAAATCTTTGCGATTATGTTTTTGTCACTGACAGCATTCCTTCTGCTGTTTCTTCAGTCTCACTAAAAGACTTGCTTTTCTCCCATACGCGCTAGACGGTTATTCTAGAAGAAGCTTACATCTGAATCTCCTGTATCATCTTTCTTCTTTTTATTCTGATCATCTTTTTTTGTTTGATCTTGCTTTTTCTGTTCATCTTTTTTTAGCTCTTCTTTTGCTTCTTTTGGCTTAGGTGTTACTTTTGCTGGTACTCGAAAGTTGAGCTGCTGGCGTTTTTCTGTCTTCGTTGGCTTTGCAACGTTTGCAGACCGCTCCACCTTGGGTTGTTCTTTTTTATCTTCTTTAATAATTGGCGTGCTTGTTGATGCCCTTTTCGACGGCGTTTGATTTGTTGCTTGCCCAGTTTTACTCTCTTTGTTTGTTATTACACCTTCAGTATCGAGGAATTCTATAAATGTATTCATCGTATCGTCGTTTATTATGCCGGTGCTTACGAATTTCTTTAAGTAGTCTATAAAGTCGTTTTGCATATTTGGGTTTATTATGTATCTCTCTTTTATCTTTTCAATTATTTCTCTGTAATTACCGTTCTGTTTAAATTCGCCTTTGTGCTCGATTATGAAATCTATGTTTTCATTGCTTAATATAGATGGGTTCATCCCAAGTTCTTTTTCAATGTTTATCGATTCCTCCAAGTGCGCACCATACATCTGTCTTATCTCTTCTTCTGTTATTGGTATGGGTTGTTTATTTTTCTTGTCCTCTTTTATCTTAGCCAGCAAACCTTTTGGGTCTCTTACGTGCAAGTTAGATCGTCCTTTTTGGAACATACTGCCAAGTGCTGGATTTGTAGCCATGATCTCTTTTATTTCTTTTGCTTCTTCACTATTTAGGTTATAGTCCTTTATGTAAGATGCGATGTTGTTCGGAATAATAAAGTCTTCCATTAAAAATTCTAATTCTCTTCTGTTTTGCTCTTTTGTTCTAAGTGCTAATTGTTTTTTTAATTCGTCATTAAATTCTTTATATTTTACGTCTCTGAATTGCTCAATTGCGTCTATCACAAGAATCTTTTTTGGCGGCGCTAGTTTATGCGGTATTATCTTGTTCTCTATTACTATGTAATCTTTTTCTTCCCATTCTTTCTTCCTTATATATTTTACAAAATCGTCAACCTTTTGCGGGTTTATCAGATATTTTTGGTCTTTATTGTCATAATTATATAATCTTTCCAAATAAACAACTACCTGCGATCCTTCTTCGCTAAGTAAATATTTGATGTTATCATTATCCATAACTCCATAGTATTTTTTTATGTCTTCTTCGCTCATTTTTCTCTCTTTGCCGTTTTGGTCTACCCAAACTACCTTTTTAATTCCGTTTTCTTTTTTTATCGTTCTATTAACCTTTTGATACGGCGCTGCTAAATGTAGTTTTATAGCAGTTTCTTCCACCCAAGTGTTTGGCCATACCGCTGCTCCGATGTAAAAAAATAACACAGCAGCCACTATTCGTTTTATTATCGCGTTTATTATTACTCCTGTTCGTCTTGATAAAAATGGATACATCGTATGAGGATATTTGGTGTGGTACCAATTATCTTTTATCGCTTTTATCCCACTACCAACATATACTGTCCAAATTGCTCCTTTTACACTTGCTTTTAGTACAGGTATGCCGTACCATAACCAATAACCGAATTTATGGACTTTTTCTATTATTTTGTCTGTAAAGGTTTTCTTTTTTTCTTCTATATCTCCTCTTAATTTGCTTATGTCTATCGGCGCTGCTCTTATTTCTTGTCGTGCCTTCAAAAAGTCCCACGTATCTGTTGCCTGTTCGTCTACAATCTTATTTAATGAATTTTTTGTGGTTCTTATTATTCCTTCCCAAGGATAAAGCGCGATGGTCAAGTCATTTATTTTGTTTATCAATTCCTCGCATTGCTTTACGTACTGCTTCCTAATGAGCTGTTTAGCCTCAATCTGAGAGCTTATCGAATTAAAATATTGTTCTATTCCTTCTAGCTTTTGTTCGCAATTTTGTTTTAGGTTTATATTGTGGTTATTAAAAAATACAGAATATATTTTGTTAGCTCTATCCACTCTTTTTTCAATGCTTACTCCGCCCCATCTCTTAAATGCTTCATTAAAAATATTCAAACTAGTTTCGAGATCGCCTTCTTTGTTTTTTTCTATAGCTTCTTTTAATTTCTCCTCTATTGAGATTAATGATTTATAGAGCTTAAAATCTTCTATCAGTTCATCTCTTGTTAACACGACGCTATTCGCTTTGCTATTAGTTGCTTCTATTGTTTCCATCATTTTTTGTGTTAATCTGTCTTTCTTTTCTTGCTCATCTGTTGTGAGTATACCTAGTATGCAATATAAGGATTTTTTTACCGCTTCTTCTTTCTTTTCATTATCCCTCGCGACTACTATCATGTTTATTTGATTATTTATTTTCTTATCAACATCGCCACCGGCAGAGCGGATTATATCGCTTTTAATAAACTCTTTTATTTTATCTCTTGGTATCAAGCAATCGTTTTGATATTTTTTGATTTGCTGGTTTGTCAAAGTCGGTGTTGCAGTTAAATAAGAAAATATTTGCCCCAATACCTCGCCTGGCTCTTTATTGCCTTTGAGTGTGCGGGAGTCTACGCTGAATTTTATTGCTTCATCATAAAATTGCTTTAACCAATCATCCTTGGTTGCTAAGGTTTTCAATATTATATCCAAGTCATAGTAATTTATACTCCTTGTCAATTCTTTGCTACCGTTCAATTTTGCTATTAGCTCGTTCCTTTTTTCCACTATTTCTTCTTGTTTCTTTGGATCTTGATAAGGTGCGCCAGCTTCTACGAAAAATTTAACCTTTTCTGGTTCTATTATCTCGCGTTCCACTGCTGTATATCCTCTTTCCTCTTTTATCGCCTTTTTAAACTCTTCTGAGAAAATAATGCCCCTCATCCCGCCCCTATTTCTCTCTAGATCGTTTAATATTTTTTGTAAGAATTCTCTTGCTACGCTCCCATCCTGTTCTATTGTTGTTGCAGCAGCCTTTACATCTACTATTTGGTTGTTATCCCCATTTTCTGTCGCGCTCTTTTTCGTTCCATCTTCTACTTGTATCTCTTTTTTCCTGAAAAAGTTTTTTACTCTTTCTAAAAAACTACCATCTTTCTTCTTTTGCTTTAAATTTTCACCCGCCAAAATATCACCCGCCTACAACCTAACTTCGCCACGTTCTGTTTTCAACCTGATGCGGCGAAATTAGATTAAAATCAATCTGTTCTAATAATGTGTGTGTAAGAGTTTTTAAACGTTGTTGTTTTGAATGAAAATTAGCGTACCAAAATTATTTTATCTCTATCGTCAAGCCGTCATATGCGAATACTGTATTTTGAAAAATCTCTCTTGCCTCGTCTTTAAACTGATCTAAGTTAGCATAACGGGGGCTAAAATGCATTAACGCAAGTTGTTTTACGCCTGCTTTTTTCGCTATCTCTGCTGCTTGTTTTATCGTTGTGTGAAATCTCTCTGCTGCCTCTTTTTCCTTGTCTTGCGCGAATGTAGCTTCGTGTATAAGGAGGTCAGCATTCTTTGCTATCTCAACCATATCGCTTGTTGGCAAGGTATCTCCGCTATAAACTATCTTCCTGCCTGGTTTTTTCCAACTGACCTCTTCCAATTTTATTTTTTTGTTGTTGATATACAGAAAACCTTTTTCTTCTATTTCTCTGAATAATCTGCCTCTTATGCCGGCCGCCTTGGCTTTCTCTTCGTGAAACTTTATCTTTTCGTTTTCTTGAAAGACGAGCGCATACGACCCCTTGCAATGTTTTACCGGAAACGCGCTTATCGTGTATTCACTCTTTTTTAACAACTGCCCTTTTTTCATATTGTGAAAATTCACAAACGGATATTTTTCGCTTATCCACGCGAAATCCTTGAAGCCGTAGATATCTAATTTTTTTTGTGTATGCGAAAGATTAAGCGTTTCCAACAAGCCGAACAGCCCCAAATAATGGTCGACGTGCGGATGGCTTATGAATATCGCGTCTATACTTCCGTACCCTACGCCGAAACGCATCATCTGTCGTTGCGTTCCTTCACCGCAATCGAACAAAAAAGTATCTCCTTCGTATTTTATCGCTATCGCTGGCATCCCTCTTTCTATAGTAGGCGCGCTCCCGCTCGTTCCGAGAAATATGACCTTGAGCATATTTTTGTTTAAGTTTAAGCAAGATTTTAAACCTGACTAATTTTTTGGGTTTTGATTATCGCGTCTTTTTTTACTTTTTTCGGTCTCTCAAAATGGCGGAAGGTTATCCTGCTTCCGTCCACATCCACCGTTCCATCTTCGAGATAAAAACGAAACGTGCAACTGTTTTTCTGTATCTTTTTTTCTTTTTCGTTAACTTCTATCACTATCATGTTTTTCGTTTCATCGACTATTCTTCCTTTTAAGCCAATTAAATCTCTTTGACTGCTGTTTATTATTTCAACTTCTAAACCTATAAAAGTAGAGTATAAGAAATTCTTAGTTGTTATAGGCAAGCTCTCAACCTTTAAGCTTCTTTAGTTATTTCTATACTTTCTGCTGGATATCCAAGTTCCATCAGTATCTTTGCTATGCTTTTGAGATGGTCGCCTTGCAGTACTATCATCCCTTCTTTTGCAGTACCGCCGCAAGCCAATTTCTGTTTCAACATCTTCGCCGTGTTATCTATCTGGTGTGGATCTATTCCCTCCACTATGGTAACAAGTTTTTTAAATTTGGCCTTTGTTGTGTAAACTTTTATTTTGGTCGTGCTCTGTTTGTCTAGTTCTTCACAGACGCACAGTTCCTTTGGCATTCCACATTTAGGACAGATGCTACTCATTCTTTTATCAACCTATTTTTTCATGTTTATTATTGTTTTTAATTGAGCAATTGTCTTTTTAAGCGCTTTTGTTTTCTCGTATCTCCCTTCTCCACGCAGTTCCAAGAGCGCCTTTTCTACTTCTGCGAGTTTTTTTTCTGCTTCAGCTTTAGTCATATTTTTTCTCTCATTTTTTTTGATTGTCATAAGCATCCCCTATCTTTTCATACCGCTCTATGCTCTTCGATCTCTTTTGCGGTTTCAATAACTTTTGGCAACGGGATTTTTTCAGGTGTCTTGTCAGGGAACACAGTTCCAGGTGGTACTATCCTCACCAGCACTCCGATAACGCCAGATTTTGTGTTCGCGTTTATGTGCGCCTCTTTGACAAGTCTCATCGGTTCGCCAGCCTTTGGTATGTACCCCGCCATCACTCTCAATCTTTTCGATCTTGCGCCTTTTGCGCCTATCTTTCCAGCGGCTACTATCTCTGCGCCGATGGCACCCGCCCTCATTATTTCTCTTAACATGAAGTGCAATACCGCTCGGATTTTTTTGCCCATCTCGATATGTCTCGCGGCTTTTTTTCCGACTAATACTGGTTCTAAGAATGGTTCTTGTACTTCGACAACGTTTATTTGCGGGTTTTCAATCTTGAATTCCTTTTTTACTGCATCGGTGATCTCGTTTATTACCCTTCCTTGTTTTCCGATTATCCTCGCCGGATTCAACACCATTAGGGTTATCCTCGTCATCATCGGAGTTCTCTGTATCTCCACCCCGGCCAAGCCGGCTTTGTCAAGTTTTTTTTCCAGATACTTGACAAGCTTGTATTTTGAAAATGGTTCCTCAATGAGTTTTTCACTATATATCATATCGCTCACCTATTTTTTTCTTTACTCTCCTCGCCTTTTTTATTTTCCTCGATTTTCTTCTCGACTTTTTTTTCAACGGCCTTTTCCTTTTCCTTCTCAACCGCTTTTTCCTTTTGTACTTCTTTTTGCTCAATTTTTTGCGGTTGCTCCAAAGCCTTGAGAACAATTTCAATTCTGCTCAATTCGTAATCCGAGCGCATCCATCCGCCTCGCGGGGCTATTCTCGGGAATTTAGTTTTTTTGTTTGCCGCAGCACCGAATATCCTGTACTTCTCTCCCAAGCCGCGCATCTTGCCATTTGCTATCGCGCTCTTAAGCAGTTTCAGGACTATCTTTGCGGCTTTTTTCGGATAGCGGCCTTTCTTCCCGCCAAGTTCTCGCCTGTGCCCTACTTTTTTTGAGAATTTTTTGTAAAGCACTGGCGCTTTTCCTTCGGCAACTTTCTCCAAAAATTGTACTGCCCAATCAGCGTTCTTGCCGCGTATCCTTCCGCAGATTTCGCACAAGTCCTTGTAGGACGCATCTACGCCTTCAACACGCGCAAAAGCGCATTCTTCCGGAGAAAATTCGATCGAATATCCTTTCATAAGAATCACATCACTTAAGCGGTACGAATTTACTACCTCTCGTAGCACCCACACCAGGTCCTGAATGGATAACTCTTGCAGTAGTGTGCGAAAAATCACCGAGTCTTTTTCCTATCTTGTGCAACGTTATGTCCACCCGCTTGTATTCCTTTCCGTTGTAAACGCCGAAAACAAGCCCGAGCCATTCAGGCAGTATAACCGCATCTCTTATCTTTGTTTTTATCATCTTCTTTGGATTCGTCTTTTTTATCTTTGCAACCTTTTCTATGAACCTCTTTAGCTTTGGGTTTAGGTTCAGCCTCTTCAAGGTTCTTCGTTCCCTGGAGTTTAAGAGTTTCATAACATCATCGCTTTTCAGCGATGAAATTTTTTCTTCTTCAATGCCTTTCCAAACATCTTTCTTTATCGTGACCATTCAACCACCTACGCGTTTACTTCCTCTGTTTCCTCTTCAACTCCTTTCTTGCCTTTCTTTCTTCCAGTTGTCCTTGCTGCTATGTGGCCGACCTTTGCACCTGGGGGCGTATATCTGCTAACCGTGGTAGGCTTACCAACATGGTGCTGCTTGCCGCCGTGTGGGTGGCAATAAGCTGCCATATGCACACCGCGGTTTCTCGGCCATAATTTTTTGAGCGCTACTCTATATTTGTAATAAGCATTTCCTGCTTTCAGAAGCGGTTTTTCCAATCTTCCGCCGCCGGCCACAACGCCGAGTTGTGCCCTGCAATCGCCTGAGAGTATGATCGTTTTCTTGCTCGGTAATTTTACATAAATACTGTTTTTTTCTCTTGATACTATGATTCCGTAAGAACCAGCAGTTCTTACATATCTGCCGCCATCTCCCGGTATCTTTTCGATGTTGAATATGTACGCACCGTCGGGTATCCTGTAAAGCGGCAACACACTTCCCAATTTCAATTTTCCCTGAGCGCCGATTTCAATAGTGTCGCCAATCGCTATTCCCTCAGGAGCCAACAGGTAACCCTTCTCGCCGTTATCGTAAGCTACTCTTATCAAAGGCGCAGTTCTTCCTGGATCGTCGACAATGTCCAAAACGCGCGCAGTTAATACTCCTGTTTTCTCAACATCATCGTAATTTCTGTAAGTCAAATCAGTTTTGCCGTTTGTGGTTGCTAAATATCTTCCCCGACCCGCGCCTCTTTTTTGTGATTTTAACCTCTTTCCCATATTAGCACCCCTACGCGATCATCTTCAGTTTCGCGGCGATTTCATCTGCCTTGAAACCTTTTGCAAGCTTGACAAAAGCGTGTTTTTTTCCGTCAGGTCCAATCAGCGTGCGAACGCTGTCGACTTTCACGCCGAATATCTTTTCAAATTCCTCTTTTATCTCTTTCTTTGTCGCTTTTTCACTGACAACAAATCTTATCGCGTTTTCTTTTTCTATTATCTGCAAACTTTTTTCTGTTTTTGTCGGATATTCCAATATCATGCCTTATCACCGAATCTCTGCGATAGTTCGCCTATCGCATTTTCTGTGTAGATGGTAAGTCTTCCGGGATGAGTGCCCGGTGCTAAATGCATAACCTTCAATTTGCTTACCTCGACAACTTCAACGCCAGGAATATTTTTCGCAGCATTTGTCAATTTTGACACGACAACAAGCGGCCCTTTCTTGCCGTTGTTTTTCGCTTTTTCAATCAATCTCCCAAGATTAAGCGCCTCAAATACTGCCATCGCTTCTTTTGTTTTTTTCAACTGCTCGAATTTGCTCTCGATTACCAACGGAAGCGAGAGCGAGATTTTCTCGTTCATCCTCTTTTCAACCATCTCGTGGACTGCGGTTGTCGCTATGGCGCTCTTGAGCGCTTTCTCGTATTCTTTCTTATTGATCTCTTCGACTATTTTCTTTTCCGGTTTTGGCGGATGAGCCCTGTGACCTTTCACCGCAAGCGGAACTCTCTTTACCTTGCCCAATCTTCCTTTTGGCAATACTTCGTGGGGAAGGTGAGGGATACCTTTGTTTTTTACCGCACCGAAATCCTCTTTCCTACCAACATACCTTGCGCTCGTTTCAAAACCAGCCCAGCGGTAATTTCCCTTTGGTTGCTTTAACCTGCTCTCGTCGCTTAGTACCGCTCTTTTTATCAAGTCTGGTCTTGGCGGTTCCTCGAATATCTTTGGCAATTCTATTTCCTTAAAGATTTTTCCTTCAAGTGAATATGCGCTCGCTTTCATTCAACTCACCTCGGTTCAGTGCTTATGAACGTCAATTTTACCTCTTTTGGCGTGTTGTTTCTTACTGCTGTTCTCAACTTCACCAATCTTTTTACTGGTCCAGGCACAGAACCTTTCAATATAATATAATCATTATTTAATATACCATAATGGGGAAATCCGCTTTTTGGTGTTATCTCGCTTGGATTACTGCCTATCTTTATGACCATCTTGTTGAATTCCGTTCTCGTGTGGTAGCCCATTTGGCCCGCTTGCGGCACTGTGTACATGACTACTGCCGGATGGAACGGACCGAGCGTACCAACGTGTCTTCTCTTTCCTGTTGCCTTCCTTCTTTGAACAGCAACTCCAAATCTCTTTACTGGTCCCTGCCATCCTTTTCCTTTGGTAACCGCGCTCGCGTCAACGAATTCGCCGGGTTTGAAAACATCGCCTATTTTTATTTCCTTTCCCAAAAGCGATTTCGCGTATTCGATTTTTTCTTTTATGTCCTTTCCACCGCAACCGAGTTCCATCTTCTCGGGTTTTTTCTTTCCGAATTTTGCCTTTTGCGGTTGCGTGCAGACAAGCAATCTGACATCCTTGACTTCTTCTAGGTTTATCTTTTTGTTTTCTTTTTTCTTTCTTATGCCCGCAGCTTTTAACACTGCCGCATTATCAGTATGCTCGTCTCCAAGCGAATTTTTGCCGTCGTAATATCTTATGCCATAAACCAATACCGGCGGAACTTCGATTATCGTCGCCGCGCTTACTATCTCCTGGCCTTTGGTCGGCGCTTCCGTTGGGTCTATGTAAGAAACGTGCGTCATTCCGACTTTATAACCGGGTATTCCAAGCACTCTCTTCTCTTTAACGTCTGGCCAATACTGCCTCACGTTTTCTGTTGCGGCTCGCTTCCTCGGTCTAAATGCCATTGAACCTTTTCTAGGCCTTCGTTTATCTACCATTTATTTCACCTCGCGTTGCCCGTCGGCAAAAGCCCAGAATTTGCGTACTACAAAAAGGGCCGCGCCTTTTTCGGGACGCTTATACCTCTTGATGATACAAAGGTTATGAGAGGTATGTATATAAGCGTTTAAATTCTTTTCGGTTTAACCGATGGTTTTTGCTGATTTAGTAAATGTTTAAGAAAAAATCTTTTTGGGAAGATTTTTAAGCCTTAACTACGACAGCAATTCCGGGAAGTAAGGTACTGGAAGTATGGCATTTTAGTGTTAGTGTTATTTATGTTAAATAATAAGATTTTTCTGTTGGGCGTTGCGTTCCTGCCTTTAATCATCTATTTGTCAGTGTATGATATTTTGGTTGCCGATGGCACAGCGCCGTTCAACAATACAAGCGAAAGCATTGCGATAAACAACAGCGAGATTACAGGAGCAAATGAAACAGCAGAAAACATAACTAACGATTCAATTTTTGTTAATATAGACGACATAATTAACAAAACTAATACAATCAACGAGACAATCAACGAGACGATCATAACCAATGAGACAACCATAACTAACGAAACAACCATAATTAACGAGACGAATGAAACCGAGACCAGCGGTGCAAATGAAACAGCAGAAAACATAACTAACGATTCATCTATTTTTATTAATGTAGACGATATAATTAACAAGACGGGTACAATCAACGAGACAATCAACGAGACGATCATAATCAATGAGACAACTATAACTAACGAAACGAGTGATTTTCTCGAAGTTGAGGACGTTGGCAAGGATTTTGTTCTTGCAAAAAACTTGAAAATCGGGCGAGAGGTTTATGATTCTCTGAAAAAAGGAAAGCGCGAGCGCGTTATAGTAGAACTCGAGCAAAACGACTCGCGCAAAAAATTAAAATCACGATTCGATTTTTTGGAAATCGATTTCGCTGATCTCAAAAATCTTACAAAAAACAAGAAAATAAAAGCGATTTATCTGGATAGGCAGATGCATTTGAGTTTGGCTGATACGCCAGCCATAATCAATGCCTTTAGAGTGCAGAATGAGTATGGCCTCTCAGGTGAAGGTGTTGGCATCTGTCTTCTCGATACTGGTGTTGACCCGACTGCTGTTGAGAATGTGGTGGGCGGGTACGATTTTGTAAACAATGATGAGTATGCACTTGATGATAATGGGCACGGTACTATGATGGCGCGGGTGATAAATACAGTTGCACCCGGTGCACTAATAATACCTGTTAAGGTCCTGGACTCAAACGGGAATGGCTATTCATCCACAATAATACAGGGTATAGATTATTGCATACAGCAGGCACAGGCATATAACATCCGTATAATCTCCATGAGTTTTGGTGGTGGGCAGTTTACAGGATATTGTGATAACGAGCCGGTTGTGAGTGCATCTGATGAAGCATATGTGCATGGGATTACACCAGTTGCATCCGCTGGCAATGATGGCGCTTCGTACATAACCGCACCCGCCTGTGGCAGGAATGTAACTGCTGTGAGTGCAACAACCAAGGATGATGCGGTTGCAAGCTTCTCCAATATGAACGGGATGGTTGACCTGCTCGCACCCGGGCAAGACATAATCATAGACCGCAAATTGCATTCCGGCACATCATTATCCGCAGCCGTTGTAAGCGGCTCCTATGCACTTCTCTACGCATACAATTCCTCACTTTCACCTGCAGATGCAGAGCACTTATTCAAGACAACAGGCAAGCTCATTGAATTCAACGGTGCAAATTATACGCGGTTGGATGTTTACAATGCAGTTATGCAGGTGTATACAGGCGAACCCACAAACCAGACAGTGAACGCGTCACAGCAGAGTGAGTACAATTACACATACAGTGCACAGGAGTATAACTCACCATACTATGCTGTTATTGCCTACCGCTCGAACACGGGCACGAATACGCTCAATTCACCCAAGATACGGTTCTGGAATTATACAGGTAATGGTGCGTGGGGCAATGAGATTGAACTCCCGACAGCCGGCTCGCCGATACGTTATGCGGTTGTGAAATGGTCTCCTATCTCATCAAAGATTGTACTCGTTACACAGAGTGATGATGGTTATCTTGATGGTTATGTATGTATGGGCAACTGTACAAATGTGAGCAACTGGCAGGTAACTAATAACATTGGGCAGGTGTGGACAACTGCACCGGGAACTTCCTCGCGCAGGTTTGATGTTGAGTTTAATTCGCTTAGCGGTGATGCAGTTGTTGTTTACAGTGTTGTGAGTGCAGCGACAACGCGCGATTTGGCATATAAAGTGCTCCCCGCAAGCACCTCAAATTTTACAGGCATTACAGAGCAGTATATTGATGATACAGGCTATGGTACAGATCTTCAGTATACATGGGTCCGCCTTGCATCAAACCCCATAAAAAATGAGATGATTGTTGTAGGGTTTGATGGTACAAATTCGCGTATAAATGCATGGGTATGGAATGGAAGCACCTGGGGAAATCAAATAGCTATTTCCACCACCGCAACAGCAACCGGTGGTTATGAAGCGCTTGCAGTGAGATATGCTGCTGATGGAAGTAAAGGAATGGCCATAGGTGGAAATGGAACAACTGGAAATGTAAATACAAGGTATTGGAATGGAACTGCATGGTCTGCGACCATAACTTTTGATGTCGATCCAGTAGATGCTAATGATGTGCGATGGGCAAATCTTAAAGCAGATCCTTTATCTGATGATTTACAGGCCGTATTCATTGATAGTGGTTCAGACCTTACAACAGCATACTGGAATGGTAGTAGTTGGGCAGTTACCTCAAATATTGATCAAGCAGTAGATATTTCAACAGCAAGATGCGCCGATTTTGAGTGGGATGTAAAAGGTAGTCAAGGGTATCTCGTTTGGGATAGAGATGGTACGGGAACAACATTATCATATAGGCTTTGCACTCCTCAGTGTGGAGGAACTACTTCAACCGTATCAACATATGCGGGCACTGGAAGATGGATAACACTTTACAGGTATCCGCATGTTGGATATGGTAATGCGCGCGACCTTGGAGTGCGCTTAAACGCAGTACCGAGCACGGGCTCATTTGTAATAAATTCATCAATACCAACATTCAGTAATTATGGTGATTCTGCAATCACAGCATCACCTACAGTTGCAACCTATGAATCATACAGCATAGATTTCAAGAAAGATATAACACCTCCGAACATTACCTTTGTATCGCCCACGCCCGCAAACGGCTCGACAATCCCGAGGAATTATATACTTGTCAATGTGAGCGCATATGATCCACACCTTAATGTTATTGCTATCCGCCTCTACAATTCAAGCGGCGACCTCATAAACGAATCGTACTTTACATCCTCACCAGCATTCGTGAATTTCACGGGCCTCCCAGATGGGTTATACTTCTTCAATGCAACCGCAGTTGACTCCGCTGAGAATGAAAACAAGACTGAAACGAGAAATGTTACTATATTCACAAAAGGTTGCGTGGGCCAGACAACCACTTTTGTATGCGGCCAGACAATTACAGAATCTTGTACCATATCAACAAACCTAACTTCAAATGGAACATGCTTCACGATAAATCAAAGTGATGTTACTATTAACTGTTCAGGATTTTCAATAACTGGGAATACCTCAAATTATGGTGTTTATGTTATAAACGCAAGCAATGTCTCTCTTGTGAATTGTGTAATAGGAAACTTCTCCTCAAGTGTTTATGCAGTAAACACGAATAACTCGCTGTTCCAGAATAATACGCTGTTCAATTCGCAGTATGGATTCTTTATGGATCCGTCTTACAACAATACGATAATAGAGAATCAAATATTTAATAACTCGCAATATGGCCTCTATCTCATAGATTCGCACAACAATACACTTCGCAATAATTCTTTTGAGAATAATACGAACACAGGATTGTATTCGATCAATTCAACAAATAATACTGTAATATTCAACAGATTTAGAAACAATACTGTAGGTGCATACTTTTCTAATAATCTTCTCACGAATTTCTCTTGGAACAATATTAC